>SMEN01000065.1_pt1 | contig 56937 bp, 52 predicted proteins | sample 2456271 | NCBI WGS metagenome assembly SMEN01 (sample SAMN10132593, study PRJNA489261) | soil metagenome | isolation source: day1 control-loamy sand soil ammended with raw manure from dairy cow... | place: USA | collected 2015-04-01 | reverse complement strand
AATCATTGCCTATCAATTTCTTCCAAAAAAACCATCCATTAAATTTGAATATCTAAATTCCAGTCAGTTAGCTTTGTATTAATAATCGAATTCAGGTTTCTAAATTAGATTACAGCTATAAAAAGCTGAACTTTATGTCTAGTTTTGTAATTAAACCTATTTATAAATAAAACTATGTCAAAAACAAAACTTACCATTAATGATAATGGTTCAGTAAAAATAGAAGGAGATTTCGAAATCGTAGATAAAGCAGGAAATGTATATGGCTTACAAGAAAGAACGGTACTTTCGATTTGTCGTTGTGGTTTGTCTAAAAACAAACCATTCTGTGATGGTGCTCACAAAGGACATTTTGAACATGAAGCGATAGCGTTTGATCTTCCTCCAAAAAAAGTTTAATCGCATTAATGAGCTATTTACATCAGCTACATTTTAAAAACAATAACTTTCAAATTAAAATGACTAATCAAAAATACTTCTGATTAGTTTTTTTTTTATTTTTTTATACTCAATAAATCTTTTCAACCAACTCATCCAAAAACTTAGGTTTTAGGAATCCTTGGTGTTTAAATAGCACGTTATATTCAGAATCGAGAAGTAACCACGTTGGATAAATCGGTTTGCTGTTTTGTAATAAATGAAAAGTAAGCTCGTGGGTTTGTTTACGGTTTTTCTTACTTGAAGTCTTAAACATTTTACCGTTAAAAATAATATCATCCGTACTTTCTGCATCAAATTCGACATAATAAAATTTAGATGCTTTTGTTTTGAATCCAGTACTTTTTTGGACCAGCTTTTTCTGTACTTTACAATAGGAACACCAATCTGTCGATAATAAAATTAGAATCGGTTTTGGTTGTATTTTCAGTAAAGAATCTATTTCACTAATTGCATTTACTTTGATTTGACTGAATCCACAGCTCATCCAAAAACTAAAAATAACCAAGAGTATTTTCTGCTTCAAAAACATTTGTTTGGTTTTTAATTCAATGTATATTTTGCCCCAAAGAAAAACGTTTGCGGACGTGCTGGTCCGTAAATGTAACCTGCATCACGTAAAGCTCCACGATCAAAATCCTTTTGGTAGGCATTGAACATATTTTGAATTCCGGTATAAACCTGAATGCAATTGTCTTTGAAATCGAAATCGTAAGCTACTTTAATATTATTTTCAAAGAAATCAGGAACACGTTTTATTACTGTTCGTTCTGTTTCTGGATCAACTAAATGCTTCACATCCATCTTACCTGTATAAACTCCAGACATTGATAAAGTTAAAGGTTTTATTGGATTGTAACTTAGTGTATAATATCCGTAAACATTTGGAGTACGCAACATATTTTTAGTAGCCACAACGTCTGTTCCGTCTTCTGATTTCCAAATTTCTTCGGCTTCATCATATTTAGCATTTTGAACCGTTCCTCCTAATTGAACATTCCATTTTCTGTTTAAAGCAAAACTCGCTTCTAAATTTAAACCCATTACGCGAGCACCCGAACCGTTTCTTTTGGTTAAGACCGAAACACCACTTGGTAATTCTTTTGCATCAGCCGTAATAAAAACGTCATTTAATTTAGTAGTAAATCCTTCAATTACAATATTCGATTGTACGCTACCAATATTCTTAGAAAAATTTAAGGATGCATTTATACTATTCGATTTTTCTGTTTTTAAATCTGGTGAAAGTACAGTAAAGGAAGCTGCTCCACCAACTGTTTCGATATGTAAATCTTCATTGAAAGCTTGAGGTGCGCGATATCCTTGAGAATACGAAGCTCGAGCTTTTAAATAATCTGTAATTTCATACATAGCTGTAATTCGAGGTACAAAAGCGTTTAAATCTTTTCTATCTACGGATTTTTCAACATCAAAATCATACAATCCATCAATTTTAACATGATCATAACGAGCACCAACTAAAAAAGTAAAATTATCTATAGGTTTCATTTCAAGTTGTCCGTAAAAGCCTAATGTTCCAACTTTCTGATCAATTGAACGGTTGTAACCTGGCATTTTGTCTTCAACTTGATTAAAATTATAATCGATTCCTGCCAAAACATTGTATTTTTCATTGAATTCGTAATTGTAATTTCCACCAGCAACAATTGCAATATCATTAGAATTTCCATAAGCATTGATTGCCATAATATCAGCATCGGTAAGTTGATCACCAGATTCTAAAATACGGCCACCGCCACCATAGTAACTATCTCTATTTGCAGCTTGTGCAGATGCGAAAACAGAAAATTTATGCTTTAAATCGGACGAAGATTGTTCGAACGAAAGGGCACCACCCAAAATTTTATGATCTAATTGTTCTGTAATATCTGTTTGATGTGCAGGAAGTTCAAATTTATTTCCGCCGCGACGGAATTCATTGATATTAAAAACATTTAATTTCAATTTGCTCAAATCTGAAGTTTGCCAAAAAGCATCGAATCCGAAAGTTGTATTTTTTAATAATGTTTGTTCTGAAAAACCATCTCCATTGGCATCCCAAGGTTTTCTGTCTCTATTGTAAGCATAAAAACTCAATCCTTTATTTAAATCATCACTTACCACACTTCCGTTTATATTTATAGTACGATCTGGAACTTTATAGTCAGTAAAAGCCATATTTGACCCGATAGAAAAGGAATTTTTGATAGGATCTTTAGTCAAGATATTAATAGTTCCTGCAATCGCACTTCCACCGTATAAGGCTGAACCACCGCCACGGACAACTTCAACGCGATCAATCATATTGGTTGGTAACATATCCAAACCGTAAACTCCCATTAAAGCAGAGAAAATGGGACGGCTATTGATCAAAATTTGCGTGTAAGGTCCTTCTAAACCATTCATTCGAACTTGAGTAAAACCACAATTTTGACAATTGGTTTCCATTCGCAAACCTGGACTAAAATTCAAACTTTCTGACAAAGCTAACGATTGTGTAGTCTCGAACGTTTTCGAATTGATTCGACTCACTACAACTGGAGCTTTATAAACAGGGACTTGTTTACGAGTTGAAGTAATTACCATTTCTTCCAACCCTAGAAAATCATCAAGTAATTCAAAATTTAATTCAATAGTTTCTCCATCAATGATTTCAACGGTTTGAGTTTGAGTTTGAAATCCAGTATAAGAAACTTGAATCGTTTGTTGACCGATTGGAAGGTTTTGGATTTCGTAAAAACCGTTTGTATTTGAGAATGTTTCCAGATCTGTGTTTTGAATAACAATCTGAGCATTTCCTAAAACGTTTTTATCTGAAAAAACACTTCCTTTTATATTTCCTGTCTGAGAAAAACATTGGAATGTAAATAAAAATGAGGCCATTATATATATTTTGTTCATTCTAACTATAAATTTAGATAGTACAAAATTATAAATTTAGATTAGACTAAAAAATATTTTTTTGATATAAATAAAAAAGCCTCTGTATTTCTACAAAGGCTTTCGATTTGTGGTCCCACCTGGGCTCGAACCAGGGACCTACTGATTATGAGTCAGTTGCTCTAACCAACTGAGCTATAGGACCAATATTTTTACAACTTTGGTTTGTTGTGGTCCCACCTGGGCTCGAACCAGGGACCACCTGATTATGAGTCAGGTGCTCTAACCAACTGAGCTATAGGACCGGCGTCAATTGTTATTAACGAGTGCAATATTAATGCAAATTCTGCATTTTCACAAGCTTTATCAAAAAATTATTTTATCTCTTGGCAAAGTTCAATTAATACACCGTTTGTTGTTTTTGGGTGCAAGAATGCAACTAATTTATTATCAGCACCTTTTTTAGGAATCTCATTTAACACAGTGAATCCTTCATTTTTTAATCGTTCGATTTCCGAAACGATATCTTCTACATCAAAAGCGATATGATGAATTCCTTCTCCTTTTTTTTCTAAAAACTTAGCAATTGGCGAATCTGGATTGGTTGCTTCTAATAATTCAATTTTATTTGGACCGTTCATAAAGAAAGATGTTTTTACACCTTCCGACGCAACTTCTTCTTCTTTATACGCAGGAGCGCCAAATAATTTTTCAAAAATTAGATTAGAAGCTTGTAAATCTTTTACTGCTATACCGATATGTTCAATTTTTCTCATGATTTTTTTATGTATTATATCAGCAAAGATAAATATATCTTATGAAATTTGTACTTTTGCATTATGGAAACGAACAGACAAAAGAAAATGGGTGCTTTATTGCAGGGTGATTTAGTTGATATCTTGCAAGGTGAAGTACGTAAAAACGGAATTACAAATTTAATTATATCGGTTTCTAAAGTGAGTGTTACTACCGATTTATCTATTGCTAAGGTTTATTTAAGTATTTTTCCAAACGAAAAAGCTCCTGAATTACTAACTGCAATTAAAACAAACGCGCCTTTAATCAAACATGATTTGGCTCAACGTGTAAAGAATCAATTACGTAAAGTACCTAATTTAATGTTCTATATCGATGATAGTTTGGATTATATCGAAAAAATAGATAATGCATTAAAAGCAGAAGAAAATCCAATTATGCATAGAGATTTATTAGAACGTAGAAAGAAAAAATAGTTTGAACGTACCATTTTACATAGCCAAACGATATGCCTTTAGTAAAAGTAAAACTAAAGCAATTAATACCATTACTAAAATTTCTACGATAGGAATTTTAGTAAGTTCCATGGCTTTGTTTGTGGTACTATCGGTTTTTAGCGGATTGAAAACGTTTAACTTATCATTTACTAATGAAATCGATCCTGATTTGGTTATCGAACCAATTCATGGCAAATCGATTTCTGTGACTGAAAACGAAATTCAAAAACTAAACAACCTTAAAGAAATATTAGCTTATTCTTTTGTTGTTGAGGAGCGTGTTGTTTTTAACTACGGAGAAAAACAATTGGTTGCTAATATTAAAGGCATCGATTCTTTATACAATAAAGTAACTAATATTGATAAACACATTCTTTATGGTGATTGGTTACTCCCAAATACAAACCAAGTTGTCTTAGGACAAATCATCTCAAATAATTTATCAGTAGGTACATATACTGACGAGCATTTTTTAGAAGTCTTGGCTATGAAACCTGGTGAAGGTGCATTTGATTCTCCAGAAGATGCATATAATAAATTCACACTTTATCCATCAGGAATTTATTCGCTTCAAAATTCAGATATAGACGGAAAATATATTTATGCTGATATTCATTTAGCTCAAGAATTATTAGAATGGAATAAGAATCAATTCTCAAAAATTGAGTTTAAAGTTGCAAACGAATTTTCTGAAAACCAAACTAAAAAGGCATTGATTGGGATTTTTGGAGACAAATATCAAATAAAAAACCGTTCAGAACTAAATGATAGTTTACACAAAATGCTTCAAACAGAAAGCATTGCTATTTATTTAATATTTACTTTGGTTATCATTGTAACACTATTTTCGTTAGCTGGAGCTTTAATCATGATGATCTTAGAAAAAAAAGAAAATCTAAAAACTTTAAACGACTTAGGGATTAGCATTACTAACTTAAAAAAAATCTTCCTTTTACAAGGTATGATTTTATCTACTTTTGGAGCAACACTTGGATTATTATTAGGTTTATTAGTTGTTTATTTGCAATCAAAATTTGAATATATTACAATTTCTGAACAGGTTCCTTATCCTGTTGAGATAAATTTCTCAAATGCAATAATTGTATTTCTTACCATTTTTATTTTAGCCTTTTTTGCGTCGCTTTTAGCATCAACTCGAATAAATAAAAAATATTTATACACTTAAATCAATATTTTTTCGGTTTTAACAAGGTTTTTTTTTTGATATTAAGATTTATTTAATAAATTCGTTTTTATTTAATTAATAACTTTTTATGAAAAAAATATTTAGACTATTAGCTATTTCATTAGTATTAGTACTTCCGATAGTTTCTTGTACCACAGATGATGAATCTGCCAAACAAGCACAAACAGATAAAGAATCTCTTATCATCCCTGGAGATGAAGATACTTCGAATATTCAACATAATCAGTTAGCTTTATATGCATCTGCAAACAATGTAACCCCAGGAACATTAGTTAGTTTTACAACAATGTTAAACGGTGAAGATGTTACAAATGATGTTACTTATTACGTAAACAACATTCAAGTTGGAGGAAGCTCAATTTCTTCAATTTTTAATGGTACATTCAGAGTTCAGGCTAAATTAGAAGGTTACATAGACAGCCCAATTGTAACTGTTGTTTATGGCGGAGGTGGAAACAATCCAAACCCAGATCCAGATCCGAACCCAAATCCAACAGGAAACTTTATTTTCAATGGACAAGGATATAATGTTGTTGCTAATATTTTAGTTTTAAATGGAGCATTTATAGATGAAGGCGAAACTGTACCTTATTCTTTTTGGACATCGGTTGTTTTAAACAATACAGACCCAGAATTAGCAACAGTAGCTGCAGCAATTGATTTTGAAACTCCATTTACTATAACCAACCCTGAAACTAACCAAGGAAATGTAGTTCCTCCAAATGGCACAAATGAAGTTTATAAAGGTGCACAACAAATATTAGTTAATGATCAAAATTTTGAAGATGTAGTTGGGACAGGAGCAATTCATTACGTAAACTTAAATACTAGTGCAACATCAAATACATTTGCAAGTAATATTTCTTTTGGAACAAATACTTTACAAATTAGTTATAATGGTGCTTTTGGATATGTAAACAATTCACAACCTGCAGCTAGAACAAGCTCACAAACTACAAATCAATTGGTTAAGATAAGTACAAAAAAACCTGTTAAATACAAACTTATTAAATAAGAAAATATTTTTTTTATAAAAATCTAAACTCCAGTTAGAATTCTAACTGGAGTTTTTTTTTATTTCTAAAAAGAAATAACAATGCACATGTCTTGATGTATTGAATCAATAAAATCAGCATACCCCTTATGCTTGATTATACTAACTACGATTGATTAAAATGATTGCAAAATGAATTGTTACAAAATAAATTCTATTTCTTAATTAATTATTCAAAACAAACAGCTACCGAGTGAAACAAACTTTAATAGTGACATCAAATCTTTACCAGATATTATAATCATTATCTACATGACCAATAAAAAAAAGCCTTTCAGATTGCTCTGAAAGGCTTTAAATATAAATATAAACTTAGATTATTTCATATCATCGAATTCATCAACATAGTTCTCATTAGGAACATAATCTGCTGACATTAATTCAGTATAATCATCTTTATCTTTTTTACCAAATCTTCTACCAATACTATCGAATATCGAATATACAACTGGAACAATAATTAAGGTTAAGAATAACGACGATAATAAACCTCCGATAATTACAATTGCTAAACCACGGTTTGTATCAGCTCCATCTCCTGTTGCCATTGCAATTGGTAACATACCGATAACCATCGCAATGGTTGTCATCAAAATTGGACGGAAACGCGCGTGATTCGCAGCAATTAATGAATCGTAAACACTTGCTCCAAGTTCAATCTTATGATTCGCAAAATCGACTAACATAATCGCATTCTTGGCCACAAGTCCAATCAACATAATGATACCTAAAATCGTAAAGATGTTTAAAGTCTCGTTTGTTAATGCTAGGAACAATAAGGCTCCAATGAATGATAACGGAATCGAGAATAAGATAATAAATGGTTTAGAGAAACTATCATATAAAATTACCATTACCGCATAAACTAATAAAATTGCAGCCAATAAAGCAATTCCTAAAGTACCAAAACCTTCATCTTGATTTTCTTTATTTCCACCCCATTTGAATGTAACTCCTGGTTTTAATTCTAATTTCTCAAATTCTTTTTGCCATTCATCAGCTAAAGTACCTGCAGGTTTACCAACAACTTGCGACTGAATAGAAACTGATGGAGATTTATCTCTACGTTCTAACAACGAAGGTCCAGAACCATATTCAACATCTGCGAATTGCTCTAAAGAAATACTTTCTCCGCTATTATTAATAAACTTAGTAGATTTTACATCTTCAATTGATGAACGTCCTAAATCATCATAACGAATATTAATATCATATTCTGTATCACCAGCTCTAAATTTTGTATCTGTATTTCCAGAAAAAGCGGTTTGCATTGCTCCACCAACTGTTGCAACATTTAAACCTAAAGAGTTCATTTTATCGCGATCTAATTTCACAACAACTTCTGGCGAACCATCTTCTGATGTAATTTTAATCTGAGACGAACCTGGAATCTTAGCTAATAAATCAGCTGCTTTTTCTGCATATTCTAAAGCTTCAGCTTGTGTCGGAGCAATAACCGTTAAGTTTAACGGCGCTTGTTCTGCTCCCATAATACTAACGTTAACTGTTTTTACTTTAGCACCAATCGCAACCTTCTCCATCTCACGCATTAACTTAGCTGCGTAAACTTTTGTTGGTTCTTTTTTCTTGTGATTGTCTTCTAAGAAAATTTGAATCTCACCTTTATATTTCGTACCAGAACTTGTCATCATACCATCAGAAGCTTGACCAACAGTGGTAATCATTTTTGCAATCTCAGGCTTTTTAGCTAAATAAGCTTCTGCCTTTTGCATCAATAAATTCGTTTGTTCAATAGAAGCATCTTTATCTAACTCAAATTGTAAATAAAACTCTTCTTTATCACTTCCTGGGAAGAAATCTCCTCCGATATATCCTCCAACTACTAATCCAATTGAAGCGAAGAACATAACAATAGTAATTAATAATGTAATAATTTTATTCCATCTGTTTTTTAACGCCCAAACTAAAATTCCAGAAATACCACCTGTTAATTTAGATAATCCAGCTTCGAATCCATTTAATATTTTTCCAAAGAAAGAATGTTTGCTAATGTGTTGTAATTTTCCAAAACGAGAATATAACCAAGGTACAACCGTAAACGAGACTAAGAATGAGAACATAGTTGCAATCATTACTGTAACACAGAACTGACGTAAAATATCAGATACTAAACCAGATGAAAGTGCAATTGGCAAGAACACAACCACAATTACCATTGTAATCGCTGTTACTGTAAATCCAATTTCTTTAGCTCCATCATAAGATGCACGAACTTTATTTTTACCCATCTCCATATGACGGTGAATATTCTCAATAACCACAATGGCATCATCCACAAGAATACCTACAACCAATGAAAGTCCTAATAAAGTCATTAAGTTTAAGGTATAACCAAAAAGCTTTAAAGCTACAAACGTTGCGATTAACGATAATGGAATTGCAATTGTAGCAATCGCAGCATCACGTAAACTGTGTAAGAAAAACAACATAATGAATGCTACCAATACAATAGCTAAACCTAAATCGAATACCACACTATTTGCAGCAGTAATTGTGTAATCTGTAGAATCGGAAGCGATAGAAATTTTCACATCTTGAGCTTCATAATCCGATTGAACAGTTGCGATAGTTTGTTTCACTAAGTTCGAAACCTCAACCGCATTAGCATCAGATTGCTTGAACACCTGTAACAAAATGGTATTTTGCATATCGATACGTGCAATCTTTTCAATATCTTTAATTCCATCAGAAACCTCAGCAATATCACTCAAACGAATCGAAGCTCCAGAAGGAGTTTTAATTGGTAGATTACGCATTTGTTCTAACGAACTGAATTTACCAGATAAACGAATCGTTGTTTGATTTGATTTCGTTTTAATATTTCCAGTTGGGAAATCTAAGTTCGAAGCAGCTATGATTTGTTGAACTTGATTAATTGTTAATCCATAACCTACTAATTTTTCAGGATAAACCTTAACTTGAATCTCACGTTCTTCACCACCAACCATATCAACTTTTGCAACTCCATTGATACGAGCAAAAACAGGTTGAATTTTTTGATCTAATAAATCATATAATTCTTTCTCGGTTAATTTTGAAGTAACCGAAAGGTTCATAATCGCAACATCATCAAGAGAGAATTTACTCAAAGATGGCGTTTTAGCATCGTCTGGTAAATCGTTAACGACGGCATTAATCTTACGTTGGGCATCGGTTAGTAAGAAGTTTACATCGGCACCGGTATTTAATGTAATCATAACTACAGAAACACTTTCCATAGATTTTGATTCGATCTTCTTAACGTTTTCTAGCGACGAAACGGCATCTTCAATTACTTTTGTCACCGAAGTTTCAACTTCTTCTGGAGCAGCTCCAGGATAAACCGTTTGTACCGTAATTACGTTTACATCGAATTTAGGGATCAACTCGTATCCTAAAGACAAATACGAAGCGATACCACCCAGTAATAGTAACGAGAAAAGTACTATAATGACACTGGGTCTTTTAATTGATATTTCAGATATTTTCATTTACTTTTCTTTATTTGATAATTTCAACAACTGTTTCGTTTACTAAGTTTATTTGTCCTGAAACAATAACTTGCTCACCAGCTTTTAAACCTGATGTAACCTCTACGAAATCACCATAAGTTCTTCCAATTGTAACTTTAGTTAAATAAGCTTTTCCATCTCTGTAAACATAAACTTCGTTTGAAGAAACTGAACCAACGAATGCGTTTCTAGAAACAACCAATACATTTGCCATTTGACTATCTCCAAAATATGCATTACCATACATACCCGCTCTTAACTCGTTATCAGGATTATTTTGAATTTCTAAATCAACTGGGAAATTTAAACTTGCATCTGCTTTTGGAGCAATAAATGTAATTTTTCCTGTAAATGATTTACCTGCTAAAACTGGAGATTCAACTTTTACTGCTTGTCCAATTTTTAAACTTCCAACATTCTTTTCATCAACATTAACTCTTAATTTAAGAGTTGAAACGTTAACGATTTCAAATACCTCTTGACCTGGATTTACATAAGAACCTGGCTCGATATTTTTCTTGTTTACAATCCCTGAGAATGACGCAGTAATATTTACATCAGAAGCAGTAATTTTAGCATTCTCTAAATTATTCTTAGCGTTAACCAATTGTAATTTAATATTGTCTAATTGTTGTTTAGTAACACCACCCGTTGCATAAGCACTTTCAAAACGAGCTACTTCTGCTTTTGCATTATTGAAAACTGCTTGCGCATTTGAAACTCCAACATTTTGCTTATCACTTTTAACAACTGCTAAAATTTGACCTGCCTTAACAAAAGAACCTTCAGAAACATAAACTTTAGAAACAACACCTGGAGTTTCTGTAGAAATCTTAACATCTTGCTTTGGCATAAAAACACCATTTGCAATGTATTGTCCGTTTACTTCTTTGAATTCAACAGGTTCTACACGCACCATAACCGATGCATTTTTCTCAGCAACAATTTGTGTTTGCATTTCGGCAGTTGCTTTGTTTTTATTCAATACATACATAATTCCGGCTAATGCTGCAATTACAACGATTCCAGTAATGATTACTTTTTTCATATTTTATGTTTCCTATTTATTTTGTTAATGTATCTAATTCTCCTTTTGCTTTGATTAACTGAACTTCTGCAAGTTTATAATCTAATAAAGCATTTGTTTGATTGTTTTGGGCATCTGAATAAGAAGTTTCTGCTTCTAATAAATCTGTCAATGTTGCTAAACCGTTTTTATAATTATTTTCCACATTTTCTAAAACTTGTTTAGCTAATTGAACGTTCTCTTTTTGCGTATTTAATGTGATTAAAGAGTTTGTAATTTGTGCTTTAGCATTTTCGAATTCTAAATTCAAACCTAATTTCGCATCGTTTACATCAGCGTTAAATCTTTCAATATCAACTTTCGCTTGTTTAATTCTTGCCCTATTAACACCTCCATTAAAAATTGGAATACTTAAATTTAATCCAATAGAAGCATAATCAGACCAATAAGCTGCTGGATAAGATTGGAACCAGGGCATTTTTTCTCCAATACCTAAATAACCGTAATTAGCATTTAATCCTAAAGTTGGATAACCTTGTGCTTTTGTTGCTTTAAGATTCAATTCAAGTAATTCACCTTGTTTTTCTAACAATGCAATTTCTGTTCTGTTTAAACCTGTATTTGCATTTTCAGCAAAAGCAACAGAAGTAATTTCGAACGTATTTTCAGGAAGTTCAATTTCATTTTTGATATCCATCCCGATTAAATATTTTAATGAGTTTTCTTGTAATTCAAGAACATTAACTAATTGTTGTTTTCCACTAATCACGTTATTCAAAGAAACATTCATTCGGTCCAAATCAATTTTCTTAGCTAAACCACTATTGTATAAACTTTGAATTACATCACGTACACGAGTTGTATTTTCGATTGTTATATCTAATGTTTCAATTTGTGATTTTGTTTTATACAATTCGTAATAAGTTGAAGCCACTTTCTCAATAACTTGCTCATCGGTCAACTTTGCATTGATTTGATAGAACTCTCTTGTAGATTTTGCAGCTTTCAATCCTGTAAAAACAGCTTGATTAAAAATCTGTTGATTTAATGAAAGAGAAGCTGTTGACTGCCAAGGACGACCCATCTTAATAATTTGAGTTTGACCTCCAAAATCTAAAGCGGTTTCTTGTAAAATTGCATTATAAGTCAAACCTCCATTAGCACTAATTTGAGGCAAAGCACTTGCACGAACTTCATCAATCATAAATTCGCTATTCTTTACATCTAATCTAGCTTTGATAGCTTCAGCTTTGTTTTCTAAGGCAAAATTTACCGCATCTTTTAGCGTTAAAATTTGTTGTGCTTGTGCTATATTACCAACTAGCAAAGCAATTAAAGCGACTGTGAGCTTTTTCATATATTTAATTTAATTTTTTTAAAATTTGTTCTAAAACTTCTAATCCTTTTGGAGTTACAATTCCTCTTAAATGGTATTCTAAAAATTTTGTATTTAATTCTTCTATTGTTTTTGATTTTAATAACTCTTCAAAAATATCATTACTCAAAAACGAAGAAGAACTCAAAAAGAAAACGCGTCCAATAAACTCGATATCGATATCTTCTCTATAATATCCTAATCGAACACCATCTTGTAAATTTTTGATAATTGTCGATTCAAAATTATCATGTCGTTTCTTTTCAATTTTTTTTGCTAACTCAGGATAATATTTATTAAACTGATAAATTGCACTCGGCTGAATATTATGTCCGAACAAATCTCCTACACAATTTTTCATATCGAAATGTTCATGAATTGGAGTTTCAGTAGTTTCGGCAATCTCTTTCATACGACATGTTGCAGAATCAAAAACATAATCAACTGTTGATGCTACCAAATCGTTTTTCGACTCAAAATGTTGATAAATGGTTTTTTTCGAAATCCCCATTTCCTTGGCTATATCATCCATTGTTATGGATTTAAAACCATGATTCACAAACATCTTAAGTGATTTATTTAAAATTGCTTCTTTCATAAATCTATTTTAAAAATTTCTGGACAAAGTTAATGGAAACTTTTTATACACAAAAAGTTTTCTCGGTTTTATTTTATTAATATTTAGTTAAATAAAATAACCCTTATATTTGTATAAAATTGATAACAACATTATACAAGCAATATGAACTCTATTACAAATTATAAAGAGATCACCTCAAAATACATTAGCCTTCTAAAAATTGAAAAAACTCCAAACGAATTATACGACCCAATTAGATATATTTTATCACTTGGAGGAAAACAATTAAGACCAGTTTTAACTTTATTTTCAGCAGAAATTTTCGGAACTGATTACAACAAAGCACTTCATGCAGCTACCGCAATTGAATTATTCCACAACTTTTCATTAATCCACGATGACATTATGGATGATGCACCTTTGAGAAGAGGAAATAAAACAGTTCATGAAAAATGGAATATAAACACAGCTATTCTTTCTGGAGATGCTATGCTGATTTTAGCTTATCAATATTTTGAAAATTACGAACCGAAAATTTTTAAAGAACTCGCACAACTTTTTAGTAAAACTGCTTTAGAAGTTTGTGAAGGTCAACAAATGGATATCAATTTTGAAACAAGAAATGACGTTTCCGTTTCAGAATACATCAAAATGATTGAGTACAAAACAGCGGTTTTAGTCGGAGCTGCATTAAAAATGGGTGCGATTGTAGCAGAAAGCACTCAAGATAATAAAAACGCAATTTATAATTTCGGATTAAACTTAGGAATTGCTTTTCAACTTCAAGACGATTATTTAGATGCATTTGGAGATTCGGCATCATTTGGAAAACAAATTGGAGGTGATATTTTAGAAAATAAAAAAACATACCTTTATTTATTAGCTTTAGAAAAAGCAAACAAGGAAGATAAAGAAGAATTATACAACTGGTTTTCTAAAACAGAAAACAATGGTCAAGAAAAAATAGACCGAGTGAAATCAATTTTTGAAAAAACAGAAGCAACATCAGCAACTCAAAATCAGATTGAAATCTATACAAATAACGCTCTAGAAATTCTTGACAATTTAGACATCAACACAAAACACAAAAATGAATTACGTACATTTGCTTTAGATTTAATGAATCGATCTGTATAATTAAATGGAGAAATCAATTTCATTATTAAATACCGAATTAACAAACAAAGCATTACTCGATCAATTAATACAACAGCTAAATAAAGATTTTTATAGAGCTACTCAAGTAGAAGTTGTACCGAGTGATGCTTCTATTTTTGAAATTGTAGCAAACCTTGAGATTCAATTAAAGTTGATAGTTGACCAACATCCAACAAAGGTTTCAACTCTTTTATATTTAATTGATATTCCTGAACAGGAAGTCCACTCCAATCTAAAAGAAAACCCCGACCAGATGATCGAGGTTCTTACTTATTTGATTTTGAAGCGAGAATGCTTGAAAGTATATTTTAGAAATAAACTCTAACAAACGGCATCCAAGCTTGAGAATAAACAAAATTATCTCGTTTATACAAAACATTATAACGAATACCGACAGTAACATTACTTGTGCGATATCCAGCACCTAAAAACAGCCCCGTATTCCAGAAGTTATCCTTGAATTTTCCGTAATAATATCCACCTGAATACAAATCAATTGAATTATTTACTCGAAGTTGTTCTAATTCCGCAGATAACTGAAATTGAGGAATCGGAGTATATAATCCAATCAAATTAATACCATAAGAACTACTTCTATAATAATCTTTCGACTCAACATAATTATATTGTAACCCAACACCAACAGCTACTTTATCTGTTAAATGATAAATTCCACTAGGAGCAATCGCAATATCCGTGAAATTATTTCCGAAAGACAAACCTAAACCTCCACCAAATTGAACTCTTTCAAAAAAATCACTCTTAACTTTTCTTGGTTCGTTATTTTGAGGATGAACTATTTGTGCATTTATTTCATTCTGACCTAATAGTCCAGAAAAAAGCAAAATCCATATAATTTTTTTCATAATATTTTTTTTTACATCACAAAGTTAACAATTTTATTTCGCAAACACATGAACAAAAAACATACCCTTTTAAAAAAAACTAAAGAGATATTAATAAATTATTAAATTATAATTCTCTGAAATTAAACCAATTCAAAAACTAAGAAAAGAAAAAAAGGGTTTTAATAAATTCGTATTTTAAGCCAAAAAAAATAAAAAAGTTAAAAGTTATTACCTAAAAAAAAGGGTTTAAAAAACAATATTCATAGATTTGGAGTTAAATTAATGATTTATATCATTTTGAATATAGAATATACAGAAAAATAATATCATAAAACTCTGTAAATTTTTGTATTATTATTATAAAGTATCGTATTTTTGCACAAATATTTTTTAAACAAAAGGTCTTTAGACAATATTATGGATAGGTTTTCCTTTTTAAACGCGGCACATACGGCATTTTTTGCAGATTTATATGATCAGTACTTAGTAAGTCCTGACAGTGTAGAACCAAGCTGGAGAAGTTTTTTTCAAGGTTTTGATTTTGCAAACGAATACAACGGTAGCCCTGTTGAACAATTATCAAATGCTTATGTAGGTTCAGGAGAATCGACTCAAGCTGTTGAAAGTCTTCAAAAAGAGTTCGCTGTTCTTAAGTTAATTGAAGCTTACAGAACACAAGGACATTTACTAACGAAAACGAATCCTCTTCGCGAAAGACAAGTAGCAACTCCAGATTTATCAATTGAAAAATTTGGATTAAAACACGCTGATTTAAACACACGTTTTGATGCAGCTAAATCTATAAAACTTCCTGCAAGCACACTTCAAGAAATCTTAAATCATTTAGAAAACGTTTACTGCACTACAACTGGTGTTGAGTTTATGTATATTCCGAATGAAGAAAAAGTAAACTGGATTGCTAATTATTTCGAATCTAAATCTTCTGAATTAAACTCAGACAAAAAGAAACACGTTCTAGAAAAACTAGTTCAAGCAGCTGCTTTTGAAAACTTTTTTCACACAAAATATGTTGGTCAAAAGCGTTTCTCTTTAGAAGGTTTAGAAGCAACAGTTCCTGCATTAGATGCATTAATTGATGCAGCAGCTGATATGGGCGTTGAGGAGTTTGTAATGGGAATGGCTCACCGTGGTCGTTTAAATATTTTAGCAAACATCTTCCAGAAACCAGCTCAAAACATCTTTACTGAATTTGACGGAAAAGATTACGCAGATGTAACAGATTCATTCGACGGTGACGTAAAATATCACTTAGGTTACACTTTCGAAAAGACAAATACAAACGGCAAAAAAATCAATTTAAACTTAGCTCCTAACCCTTCGCATTTAGAAACGGTTGGTGCAGTGATTGAAGGAGTTGCTCGTGCAAAACAAGACAAATATTACGCTAACGATTTCTCTAAAGTTTTACCAATCTGTTTACACGGAGATGCTGCAATTGCAGGTCAAGGTATTGTTTATGAAATTGTTCAGATGTCTAAATTACGTGCATACCAAACAGGAGGAACAATTCATGTGGTTTTAAACAACCAAGTTGGATTTACAACAAACTTTAAAGATGCTCGTTCTGGAGTTTATTCTACAGATATTGCAAAAGTAGTTGCTGCTCCAGTAGTTCACGTTAACGCAGATGATACAGAAGCAGCTGTTAAAGCTTTGATTTTCGCATTAGAATATCGTATGCAGTTTAACGAAGATGTTTTTGTAGATTTAGTAGGATACAGAAAATATGGTCACAACGAAGGTGATGAACCTCGTTTTACACAACCACTTTTATATAAATTAATTTCTAAGCATCAAAATGCTCGTAACATTTACAACGCTCGCTTATTAGAAGACAAAGTTGTAACTGAAGAGTACGTAGTTGCTTTAGAAGACAAATACAAAGCTATATTAGAAGATAATTTAACTATTGCTAAAGCTAACGAAAAAGCAACAGTTATTCCTTTTATGCAACAAGAATGGATTGGATATAATATCGCAGACCGTTCTCGTATGATGGAAACTTTTGATACTAAAGTTTCTCGCGAATCTTTAGACAAAGTAGCTGAAGTGATTACAAAACTTCCAGAAGATAAAAAATTCATCAACAAAACAGCTAAATTAATCGGTGATCGTGCTAAAATGTATGAAAACGATCGTTTAGATTGGGCAATGGGTGAATTATTAGCTTACGGAACATTAATGCAAGAAGGTTTTGATGTACGTTTCACAGGACAAGATGTTCAACGTGGTACGTTCTCTCACCGTCATGCTGTAGTTAAAACAGAAGATACAGAAGAAGAAGTAACTATGCTAAACCAATTACAATCTCGTAATGGTGAAATGCGTATCTTCAACTCTCACTTATCAGAATATGCAGTTGTAGGTTATGAATACGGATATGCAATGACAAATCCGAAAGCATTAACTATTTGGGAAGCACAATTTGGAGATTTCTCTAACGGAGCTCAAATTATGATTGACCAGTACATCTCTGCAGGTGAAGATAAATGGAACAACCAAAATGGTTTAGTAATGTTATTACCTCACGGGTACGAACACCAAGGAGCAGAACACTCTTCGGCACGTTTAGAGCGTTACTTACAATTATGTGCAAATCATAATATGTACATTGCTAACTGTACAACTCCAGCAAACCATTTCCATTTATTACGTCGCCAGATGGTAACAGACTTTAGAAAACCATTAGTTGTTTTCTCTCCAAAAAGTTTATTACGCCATCCAGCAGCGGTTTCTCCAATTGTAGATTTTACAAACGGAAGTTTCCAACCTGTAATTGATGATGTAAATGCTACTGATAAAGCAGCTATCAAAACTTTAGTTTTCGTATCAGGTAAATTCTACTATGATTTAGTTGCTAAAGCTGAAGAATTAGGAAGAAAAGATGTTGCTTTTGTAAGATTAGAGCAATTATTCCCATTACCGATTGAAGAATTAAAAGCAATCATCGCTTCTTATCCAAATGTAAATGATTATGTTTGGGCTCAAGAAGAACCACGTAATATGGGAGCTTACGGATTTATGTTAATGAATTTTGACTTAGTTAAATTCCGTTTAGCATCTCCAGCAGACGCTTCTGCTCCAGCAGCAGGTTCTTCTGTACGTTCAAAAGCACGTTATGCTCACGCAATAAACATGGTTTTTGATAAAGATTTAAAATAATATAGTAGTTACAATAACAATATAAATTAATATACTCATGAGTATCTTAGAAATGAAAGTTCCTTCGCCAGGGGAGTCAATCACTGAAGTGGAAATTGCTACTTGGTTAGTAAAAGACGGAGATTATGTAGAAAAAGACCAAGCTATTGCTGAAGTTGATTCAGATAAAGCAACTTTGGAATTACCTGCAGAAGCTAGTGGTATCATCACTTTAAAAGCTGAAGAAGGTGACGCTGTGGCAGTTGGTCAAGTAGTTTGTTTAATTGATACAAGTGCAGCAAAACCATCAGGTAGTGCACCTGCAGCTGAAGCTCCTAAAGCTGAAGTTAAAGAAGAAGCTCCAAAAGCAGCTCCGGCTCCTGCGGCAGCTCCAGCAGCAACTTATGCAACTGGATCAGCTTCTCCTGCAGCAAAAAAGATTTTAGACGAGAAAAACATCGACGCAGCAACTATTCAAGGAACTGGTAAAGATGGTCGTGTGACTAAAGAAGATGCTATCAACGCTGTACCTTCTATGGGAACTCCAACAGGAGGACCACGTGGAACTGAGCGTAAAAAAATGTCTATGTTACGTCGTAAAGTAGCAGAGCGTTTAGTTGAGGCTAAAAACACTACAGCTATGTTAACAACTTTCAACGAAGTTAACTTAACTGCTGTAAACAAATTAAGAAACGAGTACAAAGATGCTTTCAAAGCAAAACACGGAGTTGGTTTAGGATATATGTCTTTCTTCACTAAAGCGGTTACTCGTGCTTTACAATTATACCCAGATGTAAACTCAATGATCGATGGTCAAGAGCAAATTAAATTTGACTTCGCTGACATCTCTGTTGCAGTTTCTGGACCAAAAGGATTAATGGTTCCTGTTGTTCGCAACGCAGAATTATTATCTTTCCGTGGTGTTGAAGCAGACATCAAACGTTTAGCTACAAGAGCTCGTGACGGACAAATTACTGTTGATGAAATGACTGGTGGAACTTTTACAATCACTAACGGTGGTGTATTTGGTTCTATGTTATCTACTCCTATCATCAACCCTCCTCAATCTGGAATTTTAGGAATGCACAACATCATCGAGCGTCCAGTTGCTGTAAACGGACAAGTGGTTATCGCACCAATGATGTACATTGCTTTATCTTACGATCACAGAATTATTGATGGACGTGAGTCTGTTGGATTCTTAGTTGCTGTTAAAGAAGCTTTAGAAAACCCAGCTGAATTATTATTAAACAACGATCCAAAAAGAGCTTTCGAGCTTTAGTAGATTGTTTACATATCAAAAAGTCCTTCGTAATGAAGGACTTTTTTTATACGCAAAAGATTTATTTTGTAGCATTACTTGACGTAATTGGTATCGGAATTATCATTCCGGTTATTCCAAAATTACTTGAAGAACTTCTTCAATCAGACATAACAGAAGCAGCAAAAATTGGAGGTTGGTTGGCTTTTGCTTATGCATTTACACAATTTATTTTTGCTCCATTTATTGGAAATTTAAGCGACAAATACGGAAGACGTCCAGTTTTATTAATCTCACTATTAGCTTTTGGATTAGATTATCTTCTATTAGCAGTCGCTCCTACTATTGGATTGGTTTTCTTAGGAAGAATAATTGCAGGTATAACCGGAGCAAGTATTTCAACCGCGACTGCCTATATTGCGGATGTCAGTACGCCCGAAAACCGTGCTAAAAACTTTGGTATGATTGGAGCAACTTTCGGTGTTGGATTTATCATCGGTCCTGTTATCGGTGGATTATTAGGTCAATATGGATCACGAATTCCTTTCTACGCAGCGGCACTTTTGTGTTTTTTAAATTTTTTATACGGAATATTTGTACTTCCTGAATCCTTACCTAAAGAAAAAAGAAGAAATTTTGAATGGAAAACTGCAAATCCAGTTGGAGCACTTTTACGTCTTAAGAAATTCCCAGAAGTACTTGGGCTAGCAGCAGCTATTTTCTGTATGTATTTAGCTTCACACGCAATTCACGGAAACTGGAGTTTTTATACCATGTATCGATTTAAATGGGATGAACAAATGGTTGGAATTTCATTAGGAGTCATCGGATTTTTAGTTGCTATCGTTCAGGGTGGATTGATTCGTTGGGTAAATCCGAAGTTAGGAAATTCAAAAAGTATTTTGATAGGTTTATCATTAAACTGCTTAGGTCTATTACTATTTGCTTTCGCACAAGAAAGCTGGATGATGTTTGTGTTTTTAATCCCATATTGCTTGGGAGGAATTGCTGGACCAGCCATGCAAACCGAAATCACGACACACATTCCACCAACAGAACAAGGACAAATACAAGGAACTTTAGCAAGTTTAAATAGTGCAACAGCCATTTTTGGTCCGTTGCTAATGACTAATGTATTTTATTATTTCACACATGACCAAGCACCATTTTTATTTCCTGGCGCTCCGTTTATCATTGCTGTAGTTTTTATGCTTTTGGCAATTTTTATATCAAACAAAAGTTTACGTAAATACTCAAATTCCTATATCAAAAAATAAATGAGTTCTTTTTATTATATCGACCGAAGCGACGTTAATTTAGAAGATGTTGTTTTCAACGAAAATGTAGCTAAACAAATTGAAGATTTTTTATTGGAACAACAATTCAAAGAAAAATTACTAAGTTATCAATTACCAATTGCCAATAAAATTTTGATGTATGGTGCAACCGGTTGTGGCAAAACCATGACTGCAAAAGCAGTAGCCAAACATTTAAACAAAAAATTAGTTATTGTAAATCTTGCAACCATTATTTCATCAAAACTGGGTGAAACAGCTAAGAACATCGACGCTTTATTTAAAGAAGCGCAATATGAAGGTTTGGTTTTATTTTTTGATGAATTCGATTCGTTGGGTCAAATTAGAGATTACGACAACAAAGACAATTCTGAAATGAAACGCGTGGTAAATGCGATTTTACAATTGATAGATAATTTCCCACAGAAATCTATTTTAATGGCAGCAACCAATCAAGTTCAAATGATTGATGAAGCTTTAAAACGCAGGTTTGAAATGCATTTAGAATTTACAAATCCAACAAACGAAACTTTGGATTTGTATTATGATAAATTGTTAGCCAATTTTCCAAAAGAATATTGCGAAATCAATCGAACGTATAACACTTCGTTTGCAGAAGCAAAGAATTTAGCCTTATATCAAGTAAAGAAAAACATCATACAATCTGAAATAAAAAATCAAAAAGTGGCTAATTAGATAACTTTTCGTTTTTAATAAACTCAGATAAATACTACCTTTGATAACCTTATTACAAATTTATGATGCATTGGAACCAGTTGCTTTCGTTGAAAAAACACGGCGACGAACATATAAGAAATAGAAAAGACGAAAAAGATTCAAGAGTTGGTTTTGAAGTTGATTATGACCGAATTATTTTCTCAAATCCTTTTAGAAGTTTACAAGACAAAACGCAAGTCATTCCGCTTTCTAAAACTGATTTTGTTCATACCAGATTAACACATAGTTTAGAAGTTTCTGTTGTTGGTCGTTCTCTTGGAAGATTGGTTGGCGAGCAAGTTTTGGACAAACATGAAGGTTTAAGAGAATTAGGTTATACCATTAACGATTTCGGTGCTATTGTCGCAGCAGCTTGTTTGGCACATGATATTGGAAATCCACCATTTGGACATTCTGGAGAAAAAGCAATTGGCGATTTCTTTAAAAACGGTTTAGGTGAAAAATATCGTTTGGATTTAGAACCAAAACAATGGCAAGATTTAATTGATTTTGAAGGAAACGCAAACGGTTTTAATGTCTTAACAACAAGCAGACCGGGAGCCGAAGGTGGTTTACGAATTTCGTATGCTACTTTGGGAACATTTATGAAATACCCTAAAGAAAGTTTACCTAAAAAACCAACCTTAGATGTTTCTGATAAAAAATACGGATTCTTTCAAAGTGATAAAGAAGCCTTTTTAGATGTTGCTAACGAATTGGGTTTAATTTCTAAAAACAAAGAAGAAATTCGTTACCATCGTCATCCGTTGGCTTATGTAATGGAAGCTGCAGATGATATTTGTTACACAATCATCGATTTTGAAGATGGAATTAATTTAGGTTGGATTCCAGAAGAACACGCTTTGGAGTTCTTAATCAAAATTGTAAAAGACAACATCAATTCATCGAAATATGCACAATTACAAACCAAAGGAGAACGCGTAAGTTATTTACGAGCTTTGGCTATTGGAAGTTTAATTAACGATGCCGTTCGCGTTTTTATGGATAACGAAGAAGCCATAATGATGGGAGAATTTCCGTTTGCTTTGACCGAAAAATGTACTTATGTAGCGCAGATGAAAGACATCATTACCATTAGTATTTCTAACGTTTACGAAAGTAAAGAAGTGATTCAGAAAGAAGTGATTGGTTACCAAGTAATCAACACCTTATTAGAGAAATTCACAACCGCAGTAAACAACCAATATAACGGACAAATGTCGCATTTTGACGATTTAATCTTAAAAATGCTTCCGGAACAATACCACATAGAAACCGATTCGCTTTACGAACGTTTAATGAATGTTTGTAAATTCGTTTCGATGTTAACCGACGGAAAAGCTTTAGAGCTTTATCAATCGATTAAAGTAGCGTAAAAAAAAAACGGCTTTTCTAAATGAAAAGCCGTTTTTTTATTCTTGAAAATATGGTTTTACATTATTTCCTTTTATATAATCTTCAACAATACCATATTCATCGATATCAACAAATTCTAAAAAGTCGGAATCCCTAATATGTTCCCATAGTAAGTGATTTTTATCGATATTTTTTTGTGGCTCTCTACCAAGGATATAATATTTACCTTTATTATTTCCTTCTAATTCAATTGCTTTTGTTAATGAAACAAATCTAGTTATATCATTCTCTAGATAATAATGTTTCTTTTCAAAATCAATAGTTTGACCAGCTAATGGGACACAATTCATTCCTAGAAAATCAACTTCAATCGGAGCGAATAAATTCTCAAAATTTTCAGAATTTAATAAAATTTCAATATTTACATTTGTTTCAATTCTCGGGAATAAATTTTCTTTAACTCGTGTATGAATATTAACTTCTGGTATTGCCTCCTCAATTATTTCAAATTTGTGAATATACTTTTCAAATAACTTAATAAAGTTATCTCTCTGAAAATCAATAGCAATTGATTTAGGTTGTGAAAATTGAACTATATTATTAGAATATTTAGACAAATAAGAGATATAGCTTTCAGATACCCAATTATTTTTTAAATCTCTATTTGAAAAAAGGCTATTATTGATTTTATTATCAATATTCAACTCTTTCTGAATAGAGAGTAAGTACTTTTTAATTAAATTAAATCTTTCAGAATCCATCAAACTTTTAAAAACTGAAAGTTTTTCATTAGAAAAATTATAAAAATGCTCTTGACCATTAAACATAACCATTCCAATGCTAATCTTTTCATTTAAAGCAGCATTAAGAGTTACATATAATATTGAATAAATAGTTTTCATTAGTTTAATATAAAAGATTGAACAAATTCTCTAAAATTAGTTTCACATTGTCTTTTCCATTCATCAGTGAATAAGTTTTCAATGATTCTTTGTCTAATTTGTTCTATGTTAATGTTCCAAGTTTCTGGAACTAAACTTAATATCTCATCTAATTTGTTTTCGCATTCTATTGTGTAAAGGTAGAAATTTTCAACCAAGTTATCCACAATTTCATTTATTTTCTTGTTTTTACCAAACAAAATTTTTGCCAAATCTGTTTTTATGATTGAATCATCTTCTGTCAGTTCTGCAATTCCATAATCTAAAAAACTTGAATTAAATATATTTACGTGATCAATTGCATAAAAAAAATTTAATTTTTCTGGTGAAACGTATAAAAGTAAATTAAAATTATTATGATTTCTATCTTCATTTGCCATCCAAATATCAAATAACGCTATTTTCAAAAAATCATTTTTATCGGCAATCTTATCTCTAAATGACTTTTCTTCAAACATAGACATTGTAGTGTAATCAATCTCTTTGGAATTATCCAAATACAAAGATCCAAAACATACCTTGTCAAACCAACCTAAATTTAGTTGAGGAAACTTTGTTAAATTTATATGTTCTGACTTAACTTTTATTAACGCAGTTTCTGGTATTTTAATTTCAAATACTTTCGCAAACTCTGCTGCAATTAATTCATTGAATAAATATTTAGGGAATTTATCATATTTACATACCCAATCATTTAAATCATTACAGGTAACCAATAATGGCGTACTACCTTGTGTATCGAATATACGATGAACCCCTTCAATTGTTTGAAGTATCTTCATTGTTTGAATTTAGTTAACAATCTAAAAACAAATATATTAAATAATAAACATCCTGCAACATCTGTAACTGTTGCACTACTCCAATTTTATAATATAACACATAATTTATAACCTCGTTTAATGAATCTTAAGCGAGGTTAATTTCATTAGTATACTAAAATTAAAATATCTTGATAATACTTTAAATCTTCAATTTTGAAATAAAATTTTGTAAACGAGTACCGTTAACTTAATATTACAAAAAAAGCTCTCCGAAATCCGAAGAGCTTAAATATTTTCTTTCACTTAATTACGTTTTCCTTGTACAGAAAAGAGGCTTTATTAAGCATTACGGTACAAAGATATCTATTATATTTGTTAATACAATACTTTTAGATTTATTTTTTATGGAATATAATAAACTCGAGTACTACTTATCGCAACCAAGACTAAATAGATTTCTTGTGCTTCAGGGAATTCAAAAACAAAAGCTCAAAAATTATATCGAGCAAATCTAAGAGTTGCTCAATCATTCTACCTAATCTTGAACTTGTTTGAAATATCCTTAAGAAACATTAGATTTATTTAACTAAAAAGAGCTATCACCCAATAACTAAGCTTTTGCTTCGCTCAGTACGGGCAGTACCATCGAGGCAGTCTTACCTAAAAGTAACTTATATAGCTTTAAAATAAACCAGCACTAATTTTAGGATTACTGCTTTTTTCATGGACTAAACCATTGTTTAATCCTTGTGTTTTGGTTATTGTTGCTTTATATAATCCGATAGTTTTAAATAAAAATTTTTATAAAATATATCTACTGCAAATAAATAGTAATCAGTATTTAGTGAACCGTAATTTTTATTTAGTAAATGAAATTTATTTAAATTAAAAAACAGCTTTTCCGTTTTTAGAAGCCGATTTGTGTTTTTATTAACAACGAACAAGGATTAATTTTCTTAATTTTAATCATTCAATATAACATTCTAAAAACAATCAAAATGAAAAAGACTTTAATTCTGATGACGATTCTTTTTGGAATTTCAATAGTAACGATGAGCTTTTCGCGTTGTCAATCAAATCCAACTTATACAACAAATTTTAAAAACGAAACTGATATGAACACAAATAATAGAAAAGAAATTTATTTTGCGGGCGGTTGTTTTTGGGGAACTGAATATTTTTTCCAACAAATAAGAGGCGTTCTTGAAACTCAAGTTGGTTATGCAAACGGTCATACAGAAAATCCAACCTATGAACAAGTGGTAAGCCATACCACAGGATTTGCAGAAACTGTGAAAGTTGTTTACGACCCAGATCAAGTGGATATTAATTTATTAATTGATTTATATTTTGATACCATTGACCCAACAAGCATCAACAAACAAGGAAATGATGTGGGTGATCAATACCGAACTGGAATTTATACGACTGATGATGAAACAGCGGTAATTGTAAAAGACAGAGTTAATCAATTAGCCAAAGAATATGATAAACCATTAGCTGTTGAAACGATTCCGTTAGAAAAATTTTACAAAGCAGAAGAATATCATCAAGATTATTTAGAAAAAAATCCAACGGGATATTGCCACATTCCAACCAAACTTTTTGAAATGGCGAAAAAAGCTAATCCAAAAACAGAGGCTAAAACAGGTTATCAAAAACAGGATAAAGAAGCTTTAAAAGCAACCTTAACTCCTATTCAATATCAAGTTACGCAAGAAAACGGAACGGAAAGAGCTTTTCAGAACGAATATTTTGATGAGTTTAGAGACGGGATTTATGTTGATATTACCACAGGCGAACCGTTGTTTGTTTCTACAGATAAATTTGAATCGGGTTGTGGATGGCCAAGTTTTTCTAAACCGATTGACAATAGTTTAATTGACGAGAAAACAGATAAAACTTATGGTATGATTCGTACCGAAGTTCGTAGTAAAACGGGTGATGCGCATTTAGGACACGTTTTTGAAGATGGCCCAAAAAACAAAGGTGGATTGCGTTACTGTATTAACAGTGCTTCGTTAAAATTTATTCCAAAAGAAGAAATGAAAGCCAAAGGTTACGAAGCTTATTTAAAATTATTAGATAAATAAAATACTAAAGCATCTCAGAAATGAGGTGCTTTTTTTGTTTAAAACCATAATAAATAAATATTTTTCCGTTTTTAAGTTAAAACAATAAAATAAACATAATACACTTTTTAACAAAATAAATATTCTATTAAACCAATAATAACACGTCTAAAAAAACAAAACAACACACAATCCCCCCAAAAAAAAACTAAAAAATAAGCAAAAAACATTTTCTTTTTCAAACTAACAATTTGATTTGCAGTGTATTATTATTATTGTGATAGAAGTTTTAGAAAAGTTCTAAAACATTTATTAACAATTAATCATTTATAGTATGAAAAAATTAATGTTCAGTGCATTAGCTTGTGTAGCTTTTGCTTTTAGTGGGTTTGCTTCGAATGAAGTAGTGAATGAAGAAAAAGTTTCAAATGAAAACATTGTAATTGAAACAAAAACTGATGTAAATGAAATTAAAATTACAGTAGATTCAAATTTCAGAGTCACAGGAAATTGTAATTATACTCTGACTAGAACTTTTAGAGGTTACGATGGTAAATATTATACACAATCTAAAAGTTATACAACAGATGCAAAAAGTGCAACTGATTGCGCAGCAATAGCAAATAATCATGCAACAAGAATAAACCTTGGCTTAGAAAAGTTTTAAATACAGGCTCTTTATTGAGCCTTTTTTGATAAAATATATAAAATGAAAATAAAAATTATTTTAAGATTCATATTGTTTGTTAACTTTTTTACGTATGGTCAAGAAAAAAATATTTACATACTTTATAATAAATCGGATTTATTAACATCATATAACGAAGAATTAATTGCCTCAAAAGATTCTGCTTTATTTTGGAATGAAGTACAAGTAAAAACTGATGGTTCAAATCAAATGACTGATGATGGAAACGGTAATTTCAATTTAATTGATGAAAATTACCATATCTTTAAAAATGAAATTTCTTTAAATAAATCTAATACTATTAACATTCGGATTTTTGACCCAAATAATTTTAGAGATGTAACTGATATTTTACCAGATTTTAATTGGAAAATTTTTGATAATGAAACGAAAAAAATAGGACAGTACGAATGTATTAAAGCTACGTGTAACTTTAGAGGAACAAACATCATTGCTTATTTCACTCTAGAAATACCAATACCTTTTGGACCCTGGAAGTTTAAAGATTTACCTGGATTAATTTTAGAAATAAATGTAGAAGACGCCTTTTTGAATATCAAATGGGTAGCAGAAAAAATCATTTATCCTTATGAGAAGAAGCAAAATCTTGAAAGCAATATTCCAACTGTAAGAATTTCTATGCGTGAAGAGGTGAAAAACTTAGAAAAAACTTTAAACGAAATTAGCGAACAATCAAAATCTAGAGATAGTGAAACAATAACAACAATAGTTTCTGAAATTACTAGAATAGACATTGAAAAAATATACGAATGGGAAGAGTAAAACATAATAAAATAAAAATATTACTGTTTTTAAGTTAAAACAATGAGCTAAAATTGTGTTAATTGTTAATTTTAACAAAATAAATATTCTATTAAACCAATAATAACACGTCTAAAAAAACAAAACAACACACAATCACCCAAAAAAAAACTAAAAAACCAACAAAAAATATTTTCTTTTTCTAATTAACTATTTGATTTGTAGTGTATTATTATTATTGTGATAGAAGTTTTAGAAAAGTTCTAAAACATTTATTAACAATTAATCATTTATATTATGAAAAAATTAATGTTCAGTGCATTAGTTTGCGTAGCTTTTGCCTTTAGTGGGTTTGCTTCGAATGAAGTGGTGAAAGAAAACGAAGAAATTAAAATTGAAGAAAATTCAAATACACTTGAGAAATATGTATTTTCTGAAGAAGATGGTTGCACTACTTGTACTGTTACAACAATTAGATATGGAAGTGATGGACGTGAAACAAGTCGTTCTGATCAACAAGCAAGGGTATGTAATAATACTTGTGATGAATTAAATAGTAAACTACTTGATAAACAAGATTCGCCAACAGCTAATCAAAAAATATTGATATTAGTAAGATAACAATTAAAGCTTCAGAAGTATAATAAAAAACTTCTGAAGCTAAAATTATAATAATAATGAAAAACTTTTTTTTTATCTACCTTTTTATTTTTAATTCAATTTCAATTCTTGCTCAAAAAGCAGAAGCTATTAAATTAACATATCAAATTACAAATTTTGTTGATCTTACAGTAACTGGAACTAGTGATTTATTTATCATGACCGACAATGCAAAAAGCTACAATGTAATTGGGAAATTTTCATACCAAAAATCAAGACATATACCAGATGGAGCAATATATAAACTACCTAATTCTCAAGATATTAACAATATTTACATTACAGATATTAATAAAAATGAATTAATTTCAAAAGAAAATACCATTGATGAATTTTTTTATATTAAAGAACCTATTACTATACAGAAATGGGAGTTATTAGATGAATTTAAAACATTAAATGATGTAAAACTACAAAAAGCTATAACTACTTTTAGAGGTAGAAACTACATCGCTTGGTGTGATTTAAATACTCCAATTTCACAAGGTCCTTGGAAATTTAACAACTTACCTGGTTTGGCTTATGAAATTTTTGACGATGCTTTAGACTACCATTTTGAATGGCAGCTAATTAAAATTTCAGAACCTAAAGAATATGATTTTTCTTCCTACGATTTTAGCAAAGAAAAATTTATAACCCAACAAGACTTTATTAAAACACTAGACTACTTTTATAAAACAAATGAAGATATAGCTTCTACTCGACTTTTAGAGAGCCTTGATGTTGAAGTATTAGGAGTAACACACCATAAAATAAATTATCGTATCAAATTACAAGAAAAAAAATACGAATGGGAAAAATAAAACACCTCATAAAAATAGTTTTTGTAACAGCAGTTTCACTTTTGGGTAAAGCTGCTGTTGCACAATCTATACAAGGTGTGGTAAAAAACCAAGAAGCTACGGCATTAGATAATGTAAGTGTTATTGTAAAAAATAGTGATAACAAAACCATTACGTATGCTTTCACCAAAAACAATGGTTCTTTTGCATTCGAAAACTTAGAAAAGCAAATTTACACGCTACAAATAAATACTTTGGGTTACGAAAAGCAAATCCTTACCGTTGATTTAACTCAAGAATCCAACAAAAAAATTGAAGTTGTTTTAACTGTAAAAGAGGAACTGCTAGAAGAAATCATCATTGAGCATGTAGCGCCAATCCGAGAAAAAAACGATACCATCGTTTTCAATGTAAAAGCCTTTGCTGATGGTACCGAAAATGTGGTTGAAGATTTACTAAAGAAAATTCCGGGTGTTCAAGTATCCGAAAACGGAACAGTAAAAGTCGGCAATCAAGAAATTGAAAAAATCATGATTGAAGGTGATGACTTTTTTGAAAAAGGCTACAAACTACTTTCTAAAAACATGCCCGTCCGCCCTTTAAAAACGGTAGAACTTTTAAAAAATTATTCCAATAACAAACATTTAAAAGGTATTGAAAATAGTGATAAAGTGGCGCTTAATTTAACTTTAGAAGACGATGCTAAAAGAGAATGGTTCGGAAATGTCGATGCAGGTTACGGTGTAGTTTCTGAAAATCGATATACGGTTCGTGGTAACTTAATGAACTTTAGTAAAAAAAGTAAATACTATTTTTTAACCAATCTAAACAATTTGGGCGAAGATGCTACTGGCGATATCGGTCATCTTATCCGTTCGTCCAATGATTACGTAGTTGGCGATAATCAATCAAGTAATAAATATTTGAGTTTGGCTCCTTCAACGGCTTCGTTACGTGACAACAGAACCAATTTTAACAATGCCGAATTGCTTTCGTTAAACAGTATTTTTACACTTAATCCAAATACAAAACTAAAAGCCATTGCATTTTTAAACGCCAACGAGCAAAATTATTTCAGAGATAGTTTCGATTCATTTTCTGACGGAAATACGCAATTTGAAAATACCGAAAATTACAAAATGCGTCAGAAACAATTTAGTGTTTTTGGAAAGTTAGATTTAACACACGATTTCAGTAAAAAAGCAACTTTAGAAGTTACGACACGTTACAATTACAACAGCAATAAGGATGCGAGTAACATTGACTTTAATGGCGAAAATTTAGAAGAACGTTTAAAAACAAATACCAATTTTTTCGATACCAAAGCCGTTTATACTGTAAAACCAACCGATAAAAAAGTGTGGATTTTAGCAGGAAGATTTATCTCTGAAGAAACGCCACAAAATTATGGAGTAAACCAATTTGTATATCAAGATTTGTTTAACACAAATGCGCAAGCGGTCAAGCAAACATCAAACGATAAAATGAATTTTGTTGGTTTTGAAGCTAAATTTTTGGACCGAAGACCAAACGGACATTTAATTGAATTTAATCTAGGTTCTGAATTTCGTCATGATGATTTAAATACACATTTTGCGTTAATTGAAAATGATTCTGAAGTCTTTCCAGAAGATTTTCAAAATCAATTAAAATTCCAAAACAATAATTTCTATGCAAATTTAAGTTATGCGTATCAGTTTTCAGAAGCATTTCGTTTAGTTCCGAATATAAAACTGAATTACCTAAATCAGGAATTAACTTCATACAACGATACAAAAAAATACAACCCTGTTTTAATAAATCCAGGTTTAGGTTTTAATTGGGAAATAAATCGAAAGAACAAATTACAAGGAAGTTATAGTTTCAATTGGCAAACCAACGATTTTATGAATATGAATCCGAATTATATTCACACTGGTTTTAGAAGTTTTTCTTTAGGTTATGCCGATTTTACAAAGTTTGCGAATCATAATGCGAATTTAGGTTACACTTACGGCAATTGGTCTGACCGTTTTTTAGCTTCTGCTTTTGTAGGATATAGCTTTGCTGACAGCTATTTTTCGAGCAAATCTGATTTAACTCAAAATTATTCACTTTCAGAACCAATTGTCTTAAACGATAGAGAGATGATTTTTTATAATGCAACTATCGATTATTATTTTAAATTCATTAAAACAAATCTGAAACTTAATTTTGGAGGAAATACCTCGCATTTTCAAAATTATGTAAACAATTCAGATATCAGAAATATCACTTCAAACGGAATTGATTATGGTTTTGAATTGCGTTCAGGTTTCAACGGCTTGTTTAATTATCACGTAGGTTCAAAATGGAATTATTCCGAATTTAAAACCAATTACAAAGTTGACTATACCAATAACAGAAGTTTTGTGAATCTAACTTTTCGTTTCAATAAAAAACTATTTGCAACCTTACGTAACGAACGTTATTATTTTGGAGGATTATCAGAAGGTAAAAAAGATTTCTACTTTTCAGATTTCAACATCAATTATAATATGAATGATAAGATTCAGTTTGAGTTTATGGTAAATAATATTTTCAATAACGATACATTCACTAGTTACAGTATTACCGACATTAGTGTTTCACAAACCAATTACAAATTGATTTCTCGATATGCTTTATTAAAAATCAGTTATCGTTTTAAATAAAAAAACCGTTCTAATGATAGAACGGTTTTTATTTTTTTACTTAATTAAGTAAGTAATAATTCTTAAGCTTCGAATGGAACAATAGAAACGAAAGATTTGTTATCTCTCTTTTTCACGAATTGTACAACTCCGTCAACTTTAGCATGTAAAGTGTGATCTTTACCCATGTAAACGTTTTCACCTGGGTTATGCTTAGAACCTCTTTGTCTTACAATGATGTTTCCAGCAATAGCAGCTTGACCACCAAAAATCTTAACGCCTAAACGTTTCGATTCTGATTCTCTACCATTCTTAGAACTACCGACACCTTTTTTGTGAGCCATGATGTTTTGGTTTTAAATTGTTTATACTTTTTTAGTTACAGTTATCTAATTTCTTAGATATTGATTCCCTCAATTACTATTTGAGTTAATGCTTGTCTGTGACCATTTTTCTTTTTGTATCCTTTTCTTCTTTTCTTTTTGAAAACGATAACTTTATCACCTTGAAGGTGTCTCAAAACTTTCGCTTCTACTGAAGCTCCTGTTATAGCTGGGGCGCCTAAAGTAATTGCTCCTGCGTTATCAACGAAAAGAACTTTATCAAACGTTACATTTGATCCTTCTTCTGTTGCTAAACGATGAACATAAACTTTTTGGTCTTTGCTAACTTTGAATTGTTGCCCTGCTATCTCTACGATTGCGTACATAACAATAAAAATTAATTAAGTTTATTATAAGTCTGCAAATATAAATCTTTTTATTGATTTTAAAAATAGATTCTCTCTTTTTTTATTCAACTAAGTTACTGACAATTATTAATCTAAAAAAAATATAAAAAAGTGTAACAATTTTCGGAAATTGCGACTTATTTGGAACAAAGTCAAAATTAATTTAAATTAAAATTATGAAAAAATCTTTAACAGCTTTGACTGCAGCTCTGTTTTTAAGTGGTGCTGTATTTGCTCAAAAAGTTGAATTTGAAGAGTATACATTGGACAACGGTCTGCATGTGGTTTTACATCAAGACAAATCGGCTCCAGTTGTTGTTACTTCTGTAATGTACCACGTGGGTGCTAAAGACGAGAATCCAGAGCGTACAGGATTCGCGCATTTCTTTGAACATTTATTATTTGAAGGAACAGAAAATATTGAAAGAGGAGAATGGTTCAAATTAGTTACTGCTAACGGAGGACATAATAATGCAAATACTTCTGACGATAGAACTTATTACTACGAAGTTTTCCCATCGAACAATTTAGAGTTAGCTATCTGGATGGAATCTGACCGTTTGCTACAACCAGTTATCAACCAAATCGGAGTTGACACTCAAAATGAAGTTGTTAAAGAAGAAAAACGTTTACGTGTTGACAACCAACCTTACGGAAATTTAATTACTGAGGTTAAACGTAATATGTTTAAAAAACACCCTTATCGTTGGGCACCAATCGGTTCTATGGAACATTTAGATGCTGCAACTTTAGAAGAATTCCAAGCTTTTAATAAAAAATTCTATATTCCTAACAATGCTGTTTTAGTAATTGCTGGAGATATCGATTTCAAACAAACAAAAGAATTAGTTCAACAATACTTCGGACCTATTAAAAAAGGAACTCCAGTTGAGCGAATCAAAATTACAGAAGATCCAATTACTACACCAATCATTGCTGAGTACCAAGATCCGAATATTCAATTACCAATGTATATCACTGCTTACAGAACTCCATCTAACAAAACAAGAGATGCTCGCGTTTTAGATATGGTTTCTTCTATTTTAACTGGTGGTAAATCTTCTCGTTTATACAAAAAATTAGTTGATCAAGACAAAATGGCAATGCAAGTAAGTGCATTTAACTTCTCTCAAGAAGACTACGGAATGTATTTAATTTTAGATATTCCAATGCCAGGATTCACGCGTGAACAACTTCAAAAAGTAATCGATGCAGAAATTGTTGATTTACAAACAAACTTAATTTCTGAAAGAGATTACCAAAAATTACAAAACGAGTTTGAAAACAACTACGTAAACAGTAACTCAAACTTAGAAAGTTTAGCTGAAAATTTAGCAACTAACTATTTATTGATGGGAGACATTAATTTAATTAATGAAGAAATTAATATTTACCGTTCTATTACAAGAGAAGAAATTAGAGAAGTAGCTAAAAAGTATTTACAACCAAACGCGCGTTTACTTTTAGATTACGTTCCTGTTAAAGAAGAAGCTGCAAACTAAGATTATTTAAGAAATGAAAAAAATATTTATTATAGCGACAGCTTTAATGCTTTCTTTAAGCTCTGAAGCTCAAATCAAAAGACCACAACCAAAACCAGGACCAGCTCCTGCGGTTAACATCTCTAAACCAAAAGAATTTACTCTTAAAAATGGTTTAAAAGTTTTAGTTGTTGAAGATCATAAATTACCTCGCGTAAGTTATAGTTTAACTATCGATACAGCTCCTTACCACGAAGGAAACATCGCTGGTGTTTCTTCATTAACTAGTTCAGTAGTTGGAAACGGTACAAAAAAAATATCTAAAGAAGCTTTTACAGAAGAAATCGATTTCTTAGGAGCTAACATCAACTTTTGGAACACAGGTGCATCAGGAAGTGGTTTATCTAAATACAGCGAACGTATTTTAGAAATTATGGCTGATGGAGCTTTAAATCCAATTTTCTCTCAAGAAGAATTTGACAAGAGTAAAGCTCAAGCAATTGAAGGTTTAAAATCTTCTGAAAAATCAGTTACAGCAGTAGCTGGTCGTGTTGAAAATGCTTTATTATTCGGAACACATCACCCTTACGGAGAATTTGAAACAGAAGAAACGATTAGTGCTGTTACTCTACAAGATGTAAAAGATAATTATGCTTCTTATTTCGTTCCTGAAAATGCTTACTTAGTAATCATCGGTGACGTTGATTATAAAAAAGTAAAAAAACAAGTTGAGAAATTATTCGGAGGATGGAAAAAAGCATCTGCTCCAAAACAAGAATTCCCAGCAACTAAAAACGTTGGTAAAACTCAAATCGACTTTGTTGATATGCCAAATGCAGTACAATCTGAAATCGCGATTGTAAATGCAGTTGAATTAAAAATGACTGACAAAGATTACTTTGCTACAACAATGGCTAACCAAATTCTTGGTGGTGGTGGTGAAGGACGTTTGTTCTTAAACCTACGTGAAGCAAATGGATGGACTTACGGAGCTTATTCTTCTATTGGTTCAGGAAAATACACTTCTAAATTCAAAGCTACTGCTTCTGTAAGAAACTCTGTAACTGATAGCGCAGTTGTTGAATTTATGAAAGAAATTCACAAAATCAGAACTGAAAAAGTTACTGAAGATGAATTAAAATTAGCTAAAGCTAAATTTATTGGAAACTTTGTAATGGGAACTCAAAAAGCAGGAACAATCGCTTCTTTTGCTTTGAGAACTAAAACTCAAAACTTACCTGTTGATTTCTACGAAAATTACATTAAAAATTTAAATGCAGTAACTGTAGAAGACGTTCAAAAAGCTGCTAACAGATATTTCCAAGCAGAAAATTTAAGAATTATCATTGTTGGAAAAGCAGCTGATGTTTTACCAGGATTAGAAAAATTACCTTATAAACTTCATTTCTTTGACAAATTTGGTAAACCAACTTCTAAACCAGAGATTAGAAAAGAAGTTCCTGCTGGAGTTACATCAAAAACTGTTATAGAAAACCACATTAAAGCAATTGGCGGAGAGGCTAATTTAAAATCTGTAAAATCAATATCTCAAACATCTAAAGGTAATGTTCCACAAGCTGGTGAAATTATTATAATTCAAAAACAAACCAACAAAGGGCAATTCACTTCTACAATCAATGGAATGGGAATGGAACTTATGAAACAAGTTGTAACTCCTAAAATGGGATATGTTTCTGGCCAAGGTCAAAAACAAGAATTAAAAGGTGAAGAATTAGCAGAAGTTCAAAAATCAGTAGTTTTATTCTCTGAATTAGATGATTTAAAAAATGCTTCTGAATTTACTTTAACTGGAATTGAATCTTTCAATGGCGAAGACGCTTATGCTTTGAAAAAAGAAGAAACTACAAGTTATTACAGTGTCGCTAACGGATTAAAAATTGGAGAATCAGTTGTTGTAGAAGCGCAAGGTCAACAACAAGTAATTTCAAAATCTTATAACGATTATAAAACTGTAAATGGAATTAAAGTTCCTTACAAATTCACAAATCCTCTATTTGGAGATGTTGAATTTACAATTACAGAATTAAAAATCAACGAAGGAGTTTCTGACGCTGATTTCAAATAATATAAAAAAAACTTAATTTTTAAGCCTCCATTTTTTGGTGGCTTTTTTTTTATACATTTGTTCAATAACAAAAATGTTATTACGCATTAATTAAAACAATAATAAAATGAAAAAATCAATCGCATTATTAGCTTTATCAACTATTTTCATGGTAAGCTGTAAAGATAAAGTTGTAGATACAGTTGAAACTAACGGAACAGATGCTCCTGAGGTTGAAAACGTAACTAAACAAGATACTACTTCTACAGAACTTACTCCTACAGAAGCAGAAGGTTACGAAACCGCTACTGGTGATGAACTAAAATAATTTAAAAAAACATAATTTTTAAGCCTCCATTTTTTGGTGGCTTTTTTTTTATACATTTGTATATATAAAATTGTTATTAATAATTCAAAAACATAAGAAAATGAAAAAAACATTCGCTTTATTAGCCTTATCTACTATTTTCTTGGTAGGATGTAAAGACAAAGTTGTAGAAACAATCGACTCTAACGGAAAAGATTCTTTAGCAATAGAAAACACTTCTAATGAAGTTACTGGAGTTATGGAGAAAGCTTCTTTTGAAATTGAAGGAATGTCTTGTGCTGTTGGATGCGCTAAAGTTATCGAAGGTAAATTAGCAAAATTAAACGGTGTAAAATCTGCTGTAGTTGACTACGATACAAAGAAAGCTACTGTTGAATTTGACAATGCGCAACAATCTATTGAAAGTATCGAACAAACGGTTGAAAAAATCGGTGACGGATTGTACAAAGTAGAAAACATGCATTCTTCATTAGAAACTGCTATGAATTTCCAAGAACCTAAGAAAGAGAAAAAAGGTTGTTGTTCAAAATCTGGAAAAACTTGTGATAAAGACAAGAAAAAAGAAACAAAATCTGAAAAGAAAGAGGAGAAATCTGAAAAGAAATCTAATCTTTTATAAGAATTCAAACCAAACAAAAAGCTCCCAATTTTCATTGAGAGCTTTTTGTTTTTACACAAGTTGTACTATATTTAATGAGTTGATTCAACTATTTAAAATGAGTTTATAAAATAGAAAAAAATTAACAAATATAATAATAAACCTATTAATGATAATTATTGAAATAATAAGTCTTATCAAAATAGATTTCCTAAACTTAATGAAAATAATAACTTTTATATGTAATTTTTGGTTAGATTTTTTTGCATCATACAATAAAAGATTGATGAAAAATACTAATTATGAAACACCAATCAGCACAATACTACATTTATCATTTACTCAAGCCGTTAATTTTAATACTTTTTTTGTATTAATACTACATTTTTTATTTAAAATTGAATTAAATATTATAATTCTATTTTCACCAATTGTTATTCTAGCTTTAATTAATAGCTATTATTTTTATATTAAATTGAATTTAAAACAAAGAATAGAAATAATCAATAGAAAACCGATCTACAACAAGTGGGTTTATAATTTATATGATGTCATTTCAACATTGCTTTTTATATTTTCTTTAGTTTTGATTTCAAAGTTTAGATAAAAAAACAAGCTTGATTATTAATCTGTTTGATCTTTTTTAAAAAGAAACTGCTATAACTGTAAAATTATTAAGAAAAAAAAGAGAGAAAATCAAAGCATTGAAATTCTCTCTTTTCTTTTATTTTCCTATCCTAAGAACGGATATCTATAATCTTTTGCTGGTACAAATGTTTCTTTAATGGTACGTGGAGAAACCCAACGTAATAAATTCAACACTGAACCTGCTTTATCATTAGTTCCAGATCCTCTAGCTCCACCAAATGGTTGTTGTCCTACGACAGCTCCTGTTGGTTTATCATTGATATAGAAGTTTCCTGCTGCGTTTTCTAAAGCTTTTGTAGCAATCTCAATCACATAACGATCTTGAGAGAAAATTGCACCTGTCAAGGCATAATTAGAAGTTTCATCAACTAATTTTAATGATTCTTCCCATTTCGTATCTTCATAAACGTAAACTGTTAATACCGGACCAAATAATTCGCGTTCCATTGTATCGTATTTAGGGTTTGAAGTCAAAATAACCGTTGGCTCAATAAACCATCCTTTTGATTTATCGTATCCACCTCCAACAACAATTTCTGCTTCGTTAGAAGCTTTTGCTGCATCGATAGCTTTTGCCAATTTATCAAAAGAACCTTCTGTAATTACTGAAGAAATATAATTAGACATATCTTCTGGTGAACCCATTTTGAATGATTTCACATCTTCTATTACAAAATTCTTAACTTCTTCCCATAGCGAAGCTGGAATATAAGCACGAGAAGCTGCCGAACATTTTTGACCTTGGTATTCAAATGCTCCACGAGATAAAGCTGTTGCCACCTCTTTTGCATCTGAAGATGGATGTGCCCAAACGAAATCTTTTCCTCCAGTTTCTCCAACGATTCTTGGATATGTTTTGTATTTAGAAATGTTTTTTCCGATTGTTCCCCAGAAATCATTAAATACTCCAGTTGAACCAGTAAAGTGAATTCCCGCAAAATTTTCGTTATCTAAAATCATATCTGTAATCATTCCTGAATCTCCATAAACTACATTGATAACTCCGTCTGGTAAACCAGCTTTTTTGAAAACTTCAACAATTACTTGAGCAGAATAAATTTGAGTTGCAGCAGGTTTCCAAACCACAACATTACCCATCATCGCTACACAAGAAGGTAAGTTTCCAGAAATAGCAGTAAAGTTAAATGGTGTAATCGCATAAACAAATCCTTCTAATGGACGGTGCTCTACTCTATTCCAAATTCCTTCTGATGAAGCTGGTTGTTGTGCATAAACTTGCGTCATATACTCAACATTATATCTTAAGAAATCAATGAACTCACAAGCTGCATCAATTTCTGCTTGATGAACGGTTTTTGCTTGTGCAATCATAGTCGCAGCATTGATTTTAGCACGGTAAGGTCCAGCTAATAATTCAGCAGCTTTTAAGAAAATTGAAGCTCTGTGTTCCCAAGCCATTACTGACCATTTCTTACGAGCTTCAAGTGCTGTTGCAATAGCTTTTTCAACTAAAGCTTTATCAGCGGTATGATAAACACCTAAATGATGTTGATGATCAAACGGTGGAAATAAGTTTTTTGTATTTCCTGTTCTGATTTCTTCACCTCCAATATAAAGAGGAATATCAACTGTTGAATTATATAATTCAGCAAATGCTTTTTTCACTTCTTCTCTTTCAGGAGTTCCTGGCGCGTATGATTTTACAACTTCGTTGTACGCTTTTGGAACATTAAAAATTCCTTTAGGCATAATTAAATTTTTTTGATTTAGTTTAGTTTGATTAATTTATTGCGAATGGCGCACTCAACTTAAATGTTGGAATGACCACCTTAAATCTTTTTGTTGTAGAGAAATTAATCATGTTATAATATCCTTTCATACTTCCGAAAGGTGATGTCAACAAACATCCAGAACTATAACTGTGTTTTTCTCCAGGTTTAATAATTGGTTTTCTTCCTAAAACACCTTCTCCATCAACCAATTCTAATCCATTTAACGCATCTTTTATTTCCCAATGACGGGAATCTAATTGAACATAATCTTTACCTTGATTCTCAATGGTAATTTCATAACTAAAGGCAAACTGAATTTTATGGTTCTTGAAGTAAGTTCCTTCAAAACTCGTTTTTACAGTTATCTTAATGCCTTTTGTAATTTGAGAAATCATAATTAAAATCAATTGATATTCAAAGTTAAGAAATATAAGTGGTAATAAATTGTTAATTTGTTATATTTAGACTCTTTGCTGCTCCAAATCCGATTACACGATCAGAACGGTCAATAATTCCTCTATAATAGACAATTACTTGATAATCATTTTCTGTTTGATAAAAGTTTCCATCAATCGAATCCTGAAAATCTATTTTTTTAGTTTTTGAATCTACTAAACTAAACAAATAACTCGTAAATCCTTGTTTTAATAAAATAGCTTTTTTATAAGCTTTTTCGGAAGCATCATATTCTAATTTATTGCTATCTGTCAATAAATAGTTATCAACCATTCCAACAACATAAACATCTTTTCCAACATATTCTTCAGCTGGTAAATTGAAATAAACCCAAGCATAATCAGCTTCTGTCGCTGCATCATTTCTAAATTTATTTCGAGGCAAGAAAGTTCCGTTTAAATCTTCGTAATAAGAATATTGTCTTAAACCTCGAGGCGGAAGCGGATATAAATAAGAATTATAAATGTCCGTAGAAGTTATTTTTGCAATATTATTATTAACTTGAGTTATATTACTATTATCGAAATATAAAAATTCATTTCCTCCAAAAAACTGTGTTTCTGTATCATAATTATAAATAAACTGACTTCCGATTGTATATTGTGGTGGTACATTTGTTATCGAAGTATCAAAACGCCCATTTTGCATAATAGCAATTTTGAAATTTTCTTTCGGATTATTGTAAGCCTCAGCGTTATAATCAATCGTAATGGCAACATTTTGTTTCGAATCTATAGTCGCATTATTTCTTGTACGATTAATCGTAACTCCAACACCAACTTCTTCTTGATAAACAATCACTTTACGAGAAAACATAATATCTCCATCATCATCTAAAACTTCAATAATATAATTTCCACTAATTAAAAAACGGGTATTACTATTAGGTAATGTCAATTTATAATGTGTAAAACTTTGAAGTGTGTTAAATGAATTCTGAAAATTTAAAATTTGCATATCATTAAAACCTCCCAAGTATTCTGTTATCTGTAAATTTGAAGGTGTCCAATCCGCATTACAATGCTTTATTTTGTAAAAATAATTGGAACTCTGAGCCATTAAATCATCAAATTCAATATTAAAATAATCTCCCAAACGAAACATTGGATACACAGATTCTGCTCCAGTATTGATAGAAACGGATTTTATATAATATGGTGGTGCAACTTCATTTACTTTTTGAGCAAACATTTGAAAACTCAAAATCATAAAAAGAAGTACTATTTTTTTTCGAAACATGGGATTTGATTTAGATTTCTAAAGATATGAATATTCATTTAAAAACAAATAAAAAAAAATCCTGAAAAACAGGATTTTACTTATAACAAACAGGAATAATTTCACCTGATGCTAGACAATATTTTTCAACTAAATTAGCTGACATATTCTTGGTATAATCAACCTCATCTACTTTAAAACCAATAGCTCTTAATTTATCGAAATAATCTCGCCCATAAACTCGAACGTGATCATACTGTCCGAAAATCCTTGCTCTTTCGGCTTTATCAACAATAGAATTATCCTCAAAAGTAACTTCTCGATTTAAATCCTGTGGGATTTGAAAAACCCCAATTCCTCCAGGTTTTAAAATACGATACAACTCTTGCATCGCTTTTTTATCATCTGGAATATGTTCTAAAACGTGATTACATAAAATAAAATCGAATGAATTATCCTCGAAAGGCAAATTACAAATATCTGCTTTTACATCGGCCAAAGGCGACTCTAAATCAGTAGTTGTATACTGTAAATTCTTTTGTTTCTTAAATCGTTTATAAAAAGCTTGTTCAGGTGCAAAATGCAAAACTTTCAATTCTTTAGTAAAAAAATCAGTTTCGTTTTGAAGATATAACCACAATAAACGATGTCTTTCTAATGAAAGTGTACTTGGCGAAAGCACATTATTACGTTGATGACCGTATCCATAAGGAAGAAAAGTCCGAAACGATTTACCATCAATCGGATCGGTAAAACGATTTCCTTTTAAAAACAAAGCTAAAACAGGACGAACCACATAACTCAACCGAATTAAAATCGGTCGAGGTATGCTGTTCAAAACTATCTTAAATAATTTCTTCATAAAAAATTAAAGAACTAAAGGTACTTGTCTGAAAGCGTCTTCCTCGTTACTTACAATTCCTAATTCTTTATAAATATAATAGAATGTAGATAAAATTTCTGGTTTACCATCAATTAAAGCCACATCGTGTTCAAAGTGTGCAGAAGGTTTTCCATCGCGAGTAGCAATTGTCCAACCGTCTTTTAATTGTTTGATATTTTTTGTTCCCATGTTTACCATAGGTTCAATTGCAACCACCATTCCGTCAACGAATTTTTTTCCTCGTCCTTTTTTACCATAATTAGGCATTTCTGGTGCTTCGTGCATTTTTTTACCAATTCCATGTCCAACTAATTCACGAACTACACCGTAATCATGAGATTCTGCATATTTCTGAATAGCATGACCAACATCCTCTACTCTATTTCCTAATCTAAATTCGTTGATACCAACATATAAAGATTCTTTAGTAACTTGAAGTAATTTTTTGGTTTCTGGATCTACATTACCAACTTCAAAAGTATAACAATGATCTCCGTAATATTCATGAACAATTGTACCTAAATCACAAGAAACCACATCACCATCTTCTAACGGTCGATTAGTAGGCAATCCGTGTACAATTTGATCATTTACACTTGTCAATAATGTTGTTGGACATCCGTATAATCCCAAAAAACCAGGAACACCACCGTTATCTCTAATATATTGTTCTGCTAATTTATCTAAATGTAAGGTTGTAACTCCAGGTTTAATTTCTTTAGCTAACATTCCTAATGTTTTGGAAACCAACAAAGCTGCTTCACGCATCAATTCGATTTCTTCGCGTGTTTTAATTATAATCATGATTTTGATTTTTCAGATTACAAAAGTACACATTTTTAAAACGATGAAAAAAAAATAGCTGTAAAACATAAATTAATAAAACAAAAAAACTTTTTATTTCGAATCTATTGTATTAAAATCATAAGAAAGCCGATACTGCGCCCCCAATCATAAAAGCAAAAATTAAGGTGATTACAAAATACACACTAAATAATATTAAACCTAACAACACTAAATAAAAGATTAACAACCCTTTATTAACATCTTGTCTAATAAGACTTGAACTAATTAACAATGATAACGCTATAGACATTCCAATAAACACTCCCCCAATAATACCTCCTATTCCGCCAAATAAAAACATCATAGCACCAAAAATAACAAAAGGTAAAAACGACAAGACTTTTTCAACGCCTGTAAGTTCTCGTTCCAATTGTATTTTCTGATCCTGAATATGAACGGTAATTGGTACAAATCCATTTCCTTTGATTGTTAACATTTCAAATCCGTTAGGATTATTTATTCTAAATGAAATCCCTTTAAAACCCGATCCTGATTTTGGTAACAATATGCCATTGTGATATAATTTAACTCCATTAAAATAAAAAGGGCTGGAAAGAACTGAGAAATCACCTTCAATTCCTTCTAATTTAAAATTTAACGTTCTTGTAAAATTCATGATTCATTTTTTTTTAATTTTTCTAAATAGATTTCATTGTAAAAAACGTTATATTATAGATAACACTTTAAATCAAAAAATACTTTATTTTCTTTTATAACTAAAATATTAACATTTGCAAATACAAAATAAGTGTAAATTTATTAATTTACTTTAAAAATAAACAATATATTAATATCAAAAGCGTTTATTTTTAAATTAAAACTTAACTTTCAAAAAAATTAAAAACACTAATGAAGAAAAATAATTTAAAATGAAATAAGTATCATAAAAAACAACTTATTAACAGTACTTTTGTAAAGACAACATAAAACTCAACTAAGCATTACATGAAAATAACTACCGCCGAAGAAGCTGTTAAACATATAAAATCAAACGATCGTATTTACATTCACGCAGCTGCAGCAACACCAACAATATTAACAAACGCACTAACAGAAAGAGCAGATGAACTTAGGAATGTAGAAATTTGTCACATCCATACAGAAGGAGAAGCGAAATATGCTGCAATTCAACACAAAGAAAGTTTTCATGTGAATTCATTTTTCATTGGTGCAAATGTTCGTCATACAATTGCTGCTGGTAATGGTTCTTATACTCCTGTTTTTTTAAGCGAAGTTCCGTTATTATTTTCAAAAGGAATTCTAAAACTTGATGCAGTTTTTATTCAGGTTTCACCACCAGATGCTCATGGTTATTGCTCTTTAGGAGTTTCTGTTGAAGCTACAAAATCTGCTGTTAAAAACGCAAATTTAGTAATTGCCCAAATCAATAAATTTATGCCTAGAACTTTTGGTGATGCAAGTATTCATAGTTCTGAAATTGATTTTGGAGTCGAGCATGACAGCCCACTTCACCAATCATTACCTGGAATCATCAGTGAAATTGAAAACAAAATTGGAGATTTTGTAGCTGGTTTAATAGATGACAGCAGTTGCTTACAAATGGGAATTGGCTCTATTCCTAATGCGGTTTTATCTAAATTGAAAAATCATAAAAACTTAGGCATTCATACAGAAATGTTTTCTGATGGAGTGATTGATTTAGTTGAATCTGGAGTTATCACAGGCAAGCACAAAGGTTTACTTAAAGATCGAATTTTGGCAACTTTTCTTACTGGCTCACAACGTCTTTTCGATTTTGTAAATGACAATCCGTTCTTGGTTATGAAAGAATCTTCTTATGTAAACGATACAGCAAATATTCGAAAAAACGACCGAATGATAGCAATAAATTCTGCAATTGAAGTAGATTTAACTGGTCAAGTTTGCGCTGATTCTTTTGGTTCAAAAATGTATTCGGGAGTTGGTGGACAAATGGATTTTATTAGAGGCGCTTCTTTAAGCAAAGAAGGAAAGGCTATTATTGCACTTCCATCTATCACTGCAAAGGGAGTTAACAAAATTGTTCCAATGTTAAACCAAGGCGCTGGAGTTGTTACTACTCGAGCTCATGTTCAATACATTGTTACCGAATATGGAATTGCTAACTTATATGGAAAAACTTTAAAACAACGCGCAAAAGCATTAATCGATATTGCTCATCCAAATTTCAGAGAACAAATAGAAAAAGAATATTATATATTAACTAGATAAAAAATAAGCACTTCAAATTGAAGTGCTTATTTTTTTATTATTTATTGATTAATCAATAATCATTTAAATTTAGTTTTTGATAAATTTAGAAGTCGCACTTCCTTCATTTGACTCTATTTCAATCAAATAAACACCCGAAGCTAAACCTGAAACATCAATAGCTTCTAATTGTTTACCTGAATTTAAAACTTTACCAGTCATATCAATAATTCTTACTTCTTTTACATCTAATTCATTGATTGAAGTAATATTTAAAACATCAACTACTGGATTTGGATAAATAGCAAAATTCTCTTTGAAGAATTCTGCTGATGATGCAGTTGTATTTTCTATTAAATCAATTACGATTTTAGCTGCAGGATCAACCGTTACAAAAGAAACTGGATTTGCAATTTCACATCCAACTGCTAAAAGGTAACCAGGTTGTGTTTGAGTAGCAACAACTCCCATAAAATGTAAACTTCCATTCCCTCCGTTAGCCACATCAGTACTAAGATTACTAACTTCTGCTACAATTATTTCACCAGCAACAACAGAAACAGGATTTGTAAAGTTAACAACAACCAAAGATTCGTTTTGTGCAGCAGTTAATGTCGCTGTTGCTGTAGCCAATTGCGTCAATCCTGTTGGATATGAACCTGGAAAAGCGGTAGCACTTCTATGTAATTTAACTGTTATAGGAAAATTTCCTGTTACAGCTCCAGCACCAACTCTAATAGAATTAATATTCATATTAGAAGTAATCGTATAAGCTCTAAAATAACTACTAGCTGAAATACCTGTATAGTTCGGTGATGTTCCAATCGCACAAGCAACAGCAGAATCAGTAGGTGCTAAATTATTTGTTTGCGTCAAAATATTTTGCGCATATAAATTACTAAGCCCGAAAAGACCTAAAGTAATTAAGAAAGGTAGTTTTTTCATCATACTAAATATTTTTTAAAATTTAAAAATAATTATTTTTATCTAAATTAATAAAAAAAACAATACTTCTTCAATATAACAGAAATAAAATTCAATAATAATAATTAAACCAAAGTTTTTCTTGTCATTACTTCAGGCTTTACAATTCCCATTAAATGTAAAATTGTTGGAGCAATATCTCCTAAAACACCATCTGGTTTCACTTCTTTTATTTCTTTATCAACAACGATTAGCGGAACTGGATTTGTTGTATGTGCTGTATTTGGTGATCCATCTGGATTAAACATTGTTTCGCAATTTCCGTGATCTGCTAAAATCAAAACAGTATAATCTTTTTCAACAGCTTTTTCTACTAGTTGTTTTACACAACGATCAACCGTTTCACAGGCAATAATTGCTGCTTCCATACTTCCTGTATGACCAACCATATCTCCATTCGCAAAATTTAAACAAACGAAATCAACCTCAGCTTTATCTAATTCAGGAAGTAACGCATTAGTTAAATCATAGGCGCTCATCTCTGGTTGTAAATCATAGGTAGCAACTTTAGGCGAAGGGCAAAGAATTCTACTTTCTCCTTCAAATGGCTCTTCTCTACCTCCTGAAAAAAAGAAAGTAACATGAGGATATTTTTCTGTTTCCGCCATTCGGATTTGTGATTTACCAGCTTTGGAAATGACTTCTCCTAATGTTTCTGTAATATTATCTTTATCATACATTACATAAACATTTTGATAATTATCATCGTAATTGGTCATGGTAACGTAATATAAATTCAATTTTTCCATTCCGAATTCCATCAAATCTTGTTGAGATAAAACTTCAGTTAATTGTCTTCCTCGGTCTGTTCTAAAATTAAAGAAAATTACCACATCATCATTTTCTATTGTAGCTAAAGGCTTATTGTTTTCATCAACCATTAAAATCGGCTCAATAAATTCGTCTGTAATATTATTTAGATAAGAATCTGCGATGCTTAATACTGCATTCTGAGAAGGCATTCCAATTCCTTTAACCAACAAATCATAAGATTTTTTTACACGTTCCCAACGCTTGTCACGATCCATCGCATAATAACGTCCAATAACAGAAGCTAATTTTCCAGTTGAATTTTCCATATATTTAACCAAAGTATCAATATGATCAACTCCAGATTTTGGATCAACATCTCGTCCATCTGTAAATGCGTGAACAAAAACATTTTCTAGTTTTACATTTTTAGCAGCATCTAACAATCCAAACAAATGGTTTATATGAGAATGAACTCCTCCGTCTGAAACTAATCCTAAAAAATGAACTTTTTTATTATTAGCTTTAGCATAGTTAAAAGCTTTTATTAACTCTGGATTCAATGCTATACTTTTATCTTGAACTGCTAAATTAATTTTAGCTAAATCTTGATAAACAATCCTTCCTGCTCCTAAGTTCATGTGTCCAACTTCAGAATTACCCATTTGACCTTCTGGAAGTCCAACGTTTAAACCATCTGTACGCAATAATGTATTTGGATACTTTGGATACAAAGAATCAATAAAAGGTGTTTGAGCTTGATCAACCGCAGAGATTTTAGGATCTGGAGATTTTCCCCATCCATCTAAAATCATTAAAATTACTTTTTTGTTCATAATGTTGTGTTATTTCGCCCAAATTTACTGATAGTTTAAAACTTTTAAACACTTTTAATAAAAAAAAATCCTTCTTGATTTTTGTTAAAAAACTATAAAAATTCAACCTAACTAAATTTTCTAAAAAAATAAATTACTATATTTACCTTTTGCAAACAACAAATACACAATAAATTAGCGTGAGAAAAATGAAATTATTACCTATTTTCTTGTTTGGAGCTCTTATTTTAACTCCATTAAACATGAAATCATCAAATGATTATTTAGACGGAAATGGCGGCGGAAAGAAAAAGGTAGTAACAAACAAAACAACACCTAAAAAGAATGCGCCCAAAAAAACGAGTAAAGAAATTGCAGCAGCAACAAAAAAAGAATTCAAAATCGAAGGAGTAAACAAAGCTATTTTATCTAAATATTTTGATTTAGAAGAAAAAAACTTTGAAAAACCACAATTACAAAGTTTTGAATCTGCTTTTAAAGGTTATTTCAGATTAAAATCTGAAGGAAAAATAAACAAAGAAATTTTGACCATTATTGATTTTACCCAATCTTCTACAGAAAAAAGAATGTGGGTTATTGACATGAAAAAAAATGAAATTATTTTCCAAACGGTTGTTTCACATGGAAGAAACAGCGGAAAAGAATTTGCTAATGATTTCTCGAACACACCAGAAACCTTTAAAAGTAGCTTAGGATTTTACAAAACCGCTGAAACTTATATGGGAGCAAATGGTTTGTCATTACGTCTTGATGGCTTAGAAACTGGCATCAATGATAATGCTCGAAGTCGTGCAATTGTTATTCATGGAGCTGATTATGCAGATGAGAATCTTGGTCAAAGACAAGGTTATCTTGGTAGAAGTTTGGGGTGCCCTGCTTTACCATTAAAAAATCACAAAGAAATTATTGAATTTATTAAAGAAGAAAGTTGTTTATTTATTTATCACGACGGAAGTAATGATTATTTAAATAAATCGAAATTACTTAATTAATCTTTTGTATAAATTATCATCTAGTAAGTAAATGTCATTTCTAAATTGAACACCTTGGTTATCTTTCCAAGCCGTCCAATATAGCTGATGTACATTTACTTTCTTTTTTAATGGAATTATTTTCGTTTTTTCATGTGCGACTAGAGTATCTAATTTAGCACGATCATAATCACTTTCTTCAATTTCTAGAATTCGCATTGCTAAATCGAACGGATCTTTTACTCGAACACAACCTGAACTTAAATCTCTTTTCTTCTGAGCAAATGCAGATCGATTGTTTGTATCATGTAAATAAACGCTATGTGCATTTGGAAAATCAAATTTAATCAAACCTAAAGAATTACTAGTTCCTGGTTTTTGAACATATCTATAACTTTTATATTGTAACGGATTCCAATTACTTGGATCAACAACTTTTCCTTTTTTATCATAAATTGTCATTCTATGACTAGAGAAATATCCACGATTAACAGAAGCACGTGGAACTAAATCATTTTTCAAAATTGTCGGAGGAACCGTCCAAGTTGGATTGATAACCAAATTGCTAAAAGTAGAAGACAAAACTGGAGTTCGTCTGTCATTTTTTCCAATAATTACATCATGTGTTTCTAAGAGATTTCCATTTTCATACAGAAATAGTTTACATTCTGGAAGATTGACCAAAACATAATTTTCGCCTAAATCTTTATAGAACCATCTAGCGCGCTCTAAATTTACACGCAATTGTTCCATTCTTTTTTCTTTCGAAATATTTAAAGCTGCTAATGTTTCCTCACTAACATTTCCAGAAGGATAAATACCATGACGTTTTTGAAATTTTTTTAATCCGTCTTTAAATTCTTCATTTGAATCATTATCGAAATCAGAAAAATTTGCATCTGAATAGTAATTTAATTTCTTTTTAATCTTTGCGACATCAGAAGAATGTAGATTTAACAAAGTATCTTTAGGTAAGTTTTCGTATGATGAAATAGCTTCTTTAATTCCATTATAATAGGTATTATTTGGAATATGTTCGTTAAAAGTTAGTTCTACTTTTTCTTCACTTAAAGCCGTTAAAAGCAATTGATTAAAATCGAGCTGTCTTTGAGGCGCAACCCAATCAGAATAATATTTATTTGGATTAACTTTCCCATGAACCGTTTGCTTTAGTAAACTAAAAAACGCATCAGTAAAAGCTAAATCTAAATCAACTTTTTCATATTTATTTAAAGAATCAAAATACATATTACCAAAAAATAAATAAGAAATATCTAATTTTTTTATATTGATTCCTTCCTTCTCTAAATTCAAAATTTGATTTAGAAAATCTGTTCGGTTTTTAACGTTCGTCCAAACGGTAAAATATTTATTTTCTTTATAAAATTTTTTAACGAGTAAACTCTTTGTAAATAGTATGTCTTTATTAATTAAAATAGATTCAGGTAATCGATATTGTTTAATTTCATCTTTTTTATCTTTGAAAGATTCAATCCAATCACAACTATATAACAACAAAGAAACACTTAAAATTAAATATATCTTTTTCATTTCTTTTTTTCTATAACAAAAATAGTCTTTTTAAAGTAATTTATACATTTGTTTAAAAAACGTTAAATCTGTATTTTCTGAATGTGGTTCTCTTGCCCTAAAACCACTTCTCTCAAAAAAGGCTATCTCGGAAATTTTAACATCGCACCAAATTAAATCAACATCATTATATCTTAAAAAAGCTTCCGAATGCATTAATAAATCCCATTCAATTTGTTTTATATTTTGCTCCTGAATCACAATCATTTTACGGAGTTGATAAACTGATTTATAGGAACAATTTTCTGTTTTATTTTCACAAAAACTACAAGCGCCTATTAAAGAATTTCCTTTAAAAATCCCAAAATGAAACCCATGCTCATTTTCATTTATATGTATGGAAGAAACATAACTATTATTTCGCGAAATTTCACCTTCTAATAAATCTGTTTCTTTACTATTGATTTGCTTTACTTCAAACATCTTTTGTTATAATTTATCACGAATTAAAAAAATAATCAATCTTTAAAAAAAGAATAACAACCAATGCAATATAATAAAAAAAAAGTTAATTTTAACAATTATTAATCAATTTTAAATACAAAATAAAATCAAAAACACAACACAAACACAACTTAAAAGAATTCATAAATAAACAATCTTCTTTTTAATTCTGACTAAAACAACCTAACTTTATAGCTAATAAACAACACTACAAAATGAAGAAAATAGTTTTATTAGGTTCTGGAGAACTTGGAAAAGAATTTGTAATTGCAGCACAACGCTTAGGTCAATATGTGATAGCTGTAGATAGTTACGAAAACGCACCGGCTATGCAAGTTGCTCAGGAGTTTGAAGTAATAAATATGCTAGACGGTAATGCACTTGATAAAATCATTGCAAAACACAATCCAGATTTTATTGTTCCAGAAATCGAAGCCATTAGAACAGAACGTTTTTATGATTACGAAAAACAAGGCATAAAGGTTGTTCCATCTGCAAAGGCAGCTAACTTCACAATGAACAGAAAAGCTATTCGTGATTTGGCCGCTAAAGATTTGGGATTAAAAACAGCTAATTATCGTTACGCTACAACTGCAGAAGAATTGCAAAAAGCGGTTGCTGAAGTTGGAATTCCTTGCGTTGTAAAACCATTAATGTCATCTTCAGGAAAAGGACAATCTACTATTAAAACCGAAGAAGATATTGAAAAAGCTTGGAAATATGCGGTTGAAGGTTCACGTGGTGATGTTATCGAAGTAATTGTAGAAGCTTTTGTAAATTTTAATTCTGAAATCACATTATTAACGGTAACTCAAAACAATGCACCAACCTTATTTTGTCCGCCAATTGGTCACCGTCAAGAACGTGGCGATTATCAAGAAAGTTGGCAACCAGCACATATTTCATCATCTCAATTAAAAGAAGCTCAAGAAATGGCTGCAAAAGTAACTGAAGCTTTAGGAGGAGCTGGATTATTCGGAGTTGAATTTTTCTTAGCAAACGACGGAGTTTATTTTTCTGAATTATCACCTCGTCCTCACGATACAGGAATGGTAACTTTAGCAAACACACAAAACTTTAATGAATTTGAACTACATTTAAGAGCTATTTTAAGTTTACCGATTGAAGAAATTACCCTAGAAAGAAATGGAGCAAGCGCTGTAATTTTAGCATCGGAAAATAGTGAAAAACCAACATTTTCAGGAATTGAATTAGTTGCCGGAAAATCAAAAACTGATTTACGTTTATTCGGAAAACCAACTTCAAGACCTTACCGCAGAATGGGAGTTGTTTTAAGTTATGATTCAACAGAAACTCCAATTGAAGAAATTGTTGAAAAAGCAAAAGCAACAGCTCAACTAATTAAAGTTAACGCTTAATCAAAAATTATGGATAATCTTTTATTACAAAACATTGCAAAACACATTGAACTAACTCAAGAAGAACAACAAATTGTTTTATCTAAGTTTGAAACCGCATCATACAAAACAAAAACAATTTTACTTGAACAAGGTGAAAATGGTAGTTGTACTTACTTTGTTAATAAAGGAATCATTAGAAACTATACGGTTGATGATAACGGAGCTGAACACATTATTTCATTTGCCAGCCCAGGTTGGTGGATTGCGGATATGTATAGTTTTCTAGCAGGTAAACCAAGTCATTCTTTTATTGAAGTTATTGACGATGCTGAAGTGATGATTATAACTAGAGAAAATCAGGATTTACTATACGAATCTGTACCAAAATTAGAACGTTATTTTAGAATCTTAATAGAAAATTCGTTAATCGCAAATCAACAGCGATTAATTGATAAACTTTCGTTAACCGCAGAAGAACGTTATGAAAATTTTCAAAAAAAATATCCAGATGTAAAAAATTGTTTACCACAAAAACATATTGCATCTTATATTGGAGTAACGCCCGAGTTTTTCAGTAAGATGAAAAGTAAATTATTAAAAAAGAAATAAACAAAATCACCTGGCTTTAAATGAGTTAGGTGATTTTTTATTGATATTACTTCTTAATTTACATTAAGTGAATTTGAAGATAACAATCGTAACTTTGATATATCAAAAATCAAGAAAATGAAAAATTATATTTTACATAAAGCAAATACACGTGGTGAAGCAAATCACGGTTGGTTACATTCATTTCATACCTTTAGTTTCGCAAGTTACAGAAATGATGAGCGTAATAATTTTGGTAATTTACGTGTTTTAAACGACGATACAGTCGCAGCCGGAATGGGGTTTGGTGCGCATCCACACGATAATATGGAAATTATATCAATTCCACTTTCTGGCGATTTGGCTCATAAAGATAGCATTGGTTCGCAAGAAATCATTAAGCAAGGAGATATTCAGGTGATGAGCGCTGGAACTGGAATTACACATAGTGAATACAACGCGAGTACTGAAAATGAAGTAAAATTCCTACAAATCTGGGTTTTCCCAAATAAATTTGAGGTAGAACCAAGATATGACCAAATGACTTTTCCTGCTGTAAGAAATGAGTTGGTTCAAATCATTTCTCCAAATCAAGATGATGCTGGACTTTGGATTCATCAAGATGCTTGGTTTCATTTAGGTAAAGTTGATTCTGGCTTTGAAACGAATTATGAAATGAAAAATCCAGAAAACGGTTTGTACATATTTATAATCGAAGGTGATGTATTAATCGACGGGAACGAATTAAATCGCAGAGATGCCATCGGTATAACCGAAGCAAAATCAATAGAAATCAAAGCAAATTCAAATGCAGAGATTTTACTTATGGAAGTTCCAATGCAAATCAAATACTAAAAAACAACTACATTTTATATCAACAAAAGCGCAATCTAGAATCGGATGCGCTTTTCTATTTTAAATTTTGTATTTTTACTTTTTAAACTCTTTGATAATGAATAAAAAAACATTTTTAATTTTAACTACCGTGGTTGGAATGGCAGTAACTTCTTGTAAAAAAGAAAATACCGTTGCTACTTCAGGTCACGACAACCCGTTAATTGCGAATTGGGAAACACCGTATCAAACGCCTCCTTTCGAATTAATTAAAAACGAACATTTTGAACCTGCAATCCTTGAAGGAATCAAAGAACAGCAAAAAGAAATCGATGCTATCGTAAATAGTAAAGAACCGGCTACTTTCGAAAATACAATCGTAGCTTTAGATAATTCAGGTGGTTTATTAAGTAAAGTTGCCTCAGTATTTTATAATTTAAGTAGTACAGACACAAACGACACACTTCAGAAAATCGCTCAAGATTTAGCTCCAAAAATGTCTGAACATTCAGATAATATCAATTTGAATGAAGCTCTTTTTAAACGTGTTAAAAAAGTTTATGACGATTATAGCATTGGAGGAAATGAAAAAACACCGCTTACAACAGAACAAAAAATGTTGTTAGATAACACGTACAAACGTTTTGTTCGTAGTGGAGCTAATTTATCTTCAACTGATAAAGATAAATTAAGAAAACTTAACAGTGAACTTTCGTTGCTTAATTTAAAATATGGCGATAATTTATTGGCAGAAACAAATGCTTATGAATTAGTTATCGATAAAAAAGAAGATTTAGCAGGTTTACCAGCAGAAATCATAGAAGCTGCAGCCGTTGAAGCAAAGGCAAAAGGTAAAGAAGGAAAATGGGTTTTCACTTTAAGTAATTCAAGTGTAATGCCATTTTTACAATATTCAAGTAATCGTGATTTAAGACAAACGCTTTGGAATGCTTATCAAAAACGCGGGAATAACGACAATCAATATGACAACAAAGAAGTTGTAAAGCAGATTGCAAATCTTCGTATGGAAAAAGCACAACTTTTAGGATACAAAAATCACGCAGCTTATGTGTTAGAAGAAAGTATGGCAAAAAATCCAGAAAATGTAAATGCTTTATTAAACAAACTTTGGCTACCTGCTTTAGAAAAAGCAAAAGTTGAATCGTCAGATATCGCAGCAATGATGCGTAAAGAAGGAATTCAAGAAAATGTAACTCCTGCAGATTGGCGTTATTATTCTGAGAAAATTCGCAAAGAACGCTTTGATTTAGACGAGCAAGAAATGAAACCTTATTTCAGTATTGACCAAGTTCGTGATGGAGTTTTCCAAGTTACTGAAAACTTATTCGGTTTGAAATTTAAAGAAGTTACAAATCTTCCAAAATATCACAACGAAGTAACCACTTGGGAAGTCACAGAACAAGATGGTACTTTAATCGGTATTTTATATATGGATATGTTTCCACGAGTTTCTAAACGTGGTGGCGCTTGGATGACTTCATTCCGTGACCAAGAAATGGTTGATGGAAAACGTCGCATTCCAGTAATTTCAATTGTTTGTAATTTCACGAAACCAACAGCAGATGCACCAGCTTTATTAACGTTTGATGAAGTTACAACATATTTCCATGAATTCGGTCACGCGTTACATGGATTGCTTTCAAACGTAAATTACAAAAGCTTAGCGGGAACAAATGTTTCTAGAGATTTTGTTGAATTGCCATCTCAAATTATGGAAAACTGGGCTGCTGAACCAGAAGTTTTAAAAATGTTCGCAAAGCATTACAAAACTGGCGAAGTAATTCCGGATGCATTAATTGAAAAAATGACAAAAGCAGGAACTTTTGATCAAGGATTTGCAACAACAGAGTATTTAGCAGCTTCTTTATTAGACATGCAATATCACACGATTGACCAACCGATTACAACAGATGTAAACACATTTGAATTAAACGGAATGAAAAATATTGGCTTAATTGAAGCGATTATTCCTCGCTACGGAAGTACGTATTTTAGTCATATTTTCTCAGGCGGATATTCAGCAGGATATTACAGCTACATTTGGAGTGAAGTTTTAGATTCAGATGCGTTCGATGCATTTAAATCAACAACTTTATTCAATCCAGAAAAAGCTAAATTATTCAGAGAAAATATTTTAGAAAAAGGAGGAACTGAAGATCCTGCTGTTTTATACAGAAATTTCAGAGGCGCAGAACCTAAAATAGAACCGCTTTTAAACAAACGTGGTTTAAACTAAAAATATTAATCCCAATCAGAGTTTTTTTGATTGGGATTTTTTCATCTCTTTAATAAATAAATTAACACCTTGTTTATATTACCAATTTTTGGTAACTTTATTTCATTCAAATTTTAAAAGAAATGGGAAGAAATACATCAGTTTCATTAGGTGATTACTTTGAAGACTTTGTTGACAACAAGGTGAATCAAGGAAGATATAAAAATGCTAGCGAAGTTATTAGAGCTGGTTTGCGTTTATTAGAAGATGAAGAAAATAAAATTCAGTTTTTAAAAAATGCTCTTCAAGAGGGAATTGACAGTGGAATTGATCAAGACTTTGATGCAGAAACGCATTTAAAAAACATTAAATCGAAACTAAAAAACAATGGGTAAGTTTTATTTATCTAAAAAAGCTGTTGAAGATTTGACCGAAATTTACGAATATACTTTCGAAAACTGGTCAGAAAAACAAGCCGATAAATATTATACTAAATTAATATCAATTTTTAATTTACTAGCTAAGAATCCTGAAATCGGAAGAATATATCACGAAATAAATTCCTTTATTTTAGGATTCCCATTGAACAATCATATTGTTTTTTATCGAAATTTAAATCCTAATCACCTGAATTCGATTATTAATACAAAGCTAACTGACTGGAATTTAGATATTCAAATTTAATGGATGGTTTTTTTGGAAGAAATTGATAGGCAATGATTCC
>SMEN01000019.1_pt1 | contig 58159 bp, 53 predicted proteins | sample 2456271 | NCBI WGS metagenome assembly SMEN01 (sample SAMN10132593, study PRJNA489261) | soil metagenome | isolation source: day1 control-loamy sand soil ammended with raw manure from dairy cow... | place: USA | collected 2015-04-01 | reverse complement strand
TAAAATATAAAGTTGAAAATATAAATGGTTATCTTATTGATTATAAGTCTATATATATTGAATCAAAAACTGATTCTATATCCTCGTTTCCGAAAATTAATCATGGTAATATGCCTGCTGATGGTGGATTTTTATTATTGAATGAAAGTGATATTAATAATATTATTATTCCACAAAATTGGATAAAAGAGATTTTAAGTGTCGGAGAACATTTAAACGGGAGAAAAAGGTATTGTTTGTGGTTAGAAGATATTGATGAAAACGAATTATATGAAAATGAATTTGTAAATAAACGTTTACTAGGAATTAAAGAAATTAGATTAAATTCTTCAAGACCTTTTCTTGCTAATACACCACATTTATTTGCTCAGATTACTCAACCTAAAAATGGACTTGCTATAATTATTCCGAGGGTATCTTCAGAAAATAGAGAATATATGCCTATATCATTAATAGATTGTGGTCTTGTAAAGATTACGGATTCTTATTTTTCGGTGGTTACGGACAAAATTAGTTTGTTTAGTATTTTAATTTCTCAATTTCATTTCATTTGGAACCTCTATATTGGAGGTAAGTTAGAAACAAGATTACAATATTCAAAACATATAGTTTACAATACTTTCCCATTTCCTAAAATTACAAAGGAAAAAGAACAAGAATTAGAAGAACGAGCATATCATATTTTAGAAGTTAGAGAACGTTATCCTGAAAAAACGTTGGCACAATTATACGATCCTAATAAAATGCCTGCTGATTTAAAAGAAGCCCACCGTTTAAATGATTTGGCTGTAGAATCGTGTTATCGTGAAAAACCGTTTACTTCTGATGAAGAACGATTAGAGCACTTGTTTAAATTGTATGAAAAAATGATTAAAGAAGAGCAAAAGTCAAAATAAAACCAAGAATTATAAATTATGGAAAACATTATACAAGTTACTTACGGGCAAACAGGGCAATCTACCATTGCAAATACCATGGGCATGCGTGAAATGCAACAAAAAGCCTATCAAGCTCGCCTTAGTCAATTGTTATTATTAAAAGCGCCACCAGCATCGGGTAAATCTCGTGCATTAATGTTTATTGCTTTAGATAAATTAATCAATCAAGGTATTAGAAAAGTTATTGTAGCAGTTCCAGAACGTTCTATTGGTTCTTCTTTTGCCTATACAGATTTAATGTCGCATGGTTTTTATGCGAATTGGGAGCCAAACGATAAATATAATTTGTGTACTCCTGGGATGGATAACAGCAAAAGTAAAGTGGATGCTTTTGTAGAGTTTATGAAGAGCGATGAAAAGATTTTAATTTGTACACATGCTACTTTACGTTTTGCTTATGAGCAACTTCAAGATGAAGATTTTAATAACTGTTTGCTTGCAATTGATGAGTTTCATCACGTATCGGCATCCGAAGAAAATATATTAGGAAGCTTGTTACGTTCTTTAATTCGTAATTCTACAGCTCATATTGTTGCTATGACAGGCTCTTACTTTAGAGGAGATTCTTTACCTGTGCTTTTACCAGAAGATGAAGCAAAGTTTACCAAAGTAACGTATAATTATTACCAACAACTTAATGGATATAAACATTTAAAATCATTAGGTATTGGGTATCATTTTTATCAAGGAAGATATTACACGGCTATTCATGAAGTATTAGATACAGATAAGAAAACCATATTGCATATACCAAATGTAAATTCAAATGAATCTACTGGGGAAAAGGAAATAGAAGTCGATCGTATCATAGATATTATTGGAGATATTGTTCATACAGATCAAGATACAGAGTTAATGACCGTAAAACGTCGGAAAGACGGAAAGTTAATTAAAGTAGCCGATTTAGTAGAAGACAATTCAAAAAAACGAGAGAAAATAGTAACTTTCTTACGTAATATTAAAGACAAAGATGATGTCGATTTAATCATTGCATTAGGCATGGCAAAAGAAGGTTTTGACTGGCCTTATTGCGAACATGCTCTTACGGTTGGTTATAGAGGATCGTTAACCGAAATTATTCAAATTATTGGTCGTGCTACTCGAGATAGTAATAATAAAACACATGCACAGTTCACTAATTTATTAGCTCAACCTGATGCTCAAGACGATAATGTTGTAGTAGCTGTAAATAATATGTTGAAAGCAATTACAGCATCTTTACTGATGGAACAGGTATTAGCTCCAAATTTCGATTTTAAACCAAAACGTGACGAAAAGGATCTTGCAGAACCAGGTACTATTAAAATAAAAGGATTCAAAGGTGTAACTACTGCAAAAGTAAAATCAATTGTTGAAGAGGATTTGAATGATTTAAAAGCAGCTATTCTTCAAGATAAAGATATAACCAAAGCAATTACAGGAAGTATAGATCCTGAAATTATCAATCAAGTTTTAATTCCAAAAGTAATTAAAACACGATATCCCGAATTGGATATTGATGAATTGGAAGCTGTACGACAATATGTGGTGTCAGATTCTGTTGTGAAATCTGGAGAAGTTCAAGAAATTGGAGATAAAAAATTCATTGTTTTATCAAATCAATTTATAAATATAGATGAGATAAGTATCGATTTAATCGATAGTATCAATCCGTTCCAAAAAGCGTATGAAATATTATCAAAATCAGTTACAGCACCAGTTTTAAAAGCTATTCAAGATGTTTTACTTGCATCTAAAATTAAAATTTCTGAGGAAGAAGCTTTGTTAACTTGGCCGAAAATCATTGCATTTGTCGAAGAACATAAAAGAGAGCCAAATGTAAATGCTGTAAATCCTCTAGAGGTTCGTTTGGCTGAAGTGTTAGTTTATATCAGAGATAAGAAACGAAAAGCAATGCAAAATGGATAAGAAAAAGTATACTTCTTTTGAAGAAATTTTTGCAGATGATGTTTTTAATCTTTTAGAAGTAAAAGCTAAAACAATTGCTCTTACGGAAGATGAAAGGCTGATAAACTCTTTTCAAGAAATCAATGACTTTATTAGGACAAATAATAGAGAGCCAAATAAAGTAAAAGACTTTAAAGAGCGAATGCTATATTCTAGACTAGAAGGATTTAGAACAAATATTGAACATCAAAAAAAACTATCTTCTTTTGATGAGTTTGGATTACTTCCAGAGCTTTTGGATCAACTTAATGAAGAAAATACCACTAAAGTTGAAGCTCCTAAAGTAGTTGAAGTGAATTCATTTGATGATATTTTGGCTACCGATTTTTTTAATTTATTAAATACTGAAACCGAAGATCAACTTGGATTATTTGAATTGAGCGATACATTGCGTGAGCATCGTGATCGTGATAAAACTGATTTTGTTGCAAAACGTCGACCTTGTAAGGATTTCGAACAGTATGAACCAATATTTAATCAAGTTCATGAAGATTTAAGATTAGGCAAACGAAAAATGGTTGATTTTAAAGCAGGAACACAACAAGAAGGAGCATTTTATGTACATAAGGGAGTGATTTTCTTATTAGAAAGCTTTGAAAAAACTCGCGAGGACTCTTATAAAGATGATGGTACTCGTGTGCGTTTTGATGGGAGAACACGTTGTATTTTCGAAAATGGTACGGAATCCAATTTACTTTGGAGATCTGTAGAGAAAATGCTTTATGATGAAGGTCGTGCTATCACACATTTGGCAGATAAGTCAAATGATGAGTTGTTAGAAAATGCTCATTTAGTCAATGAAGAAGATATTGCAACAGGTGTAATTTATGTTTTGCAATCAAAAAGTTTAAAACCTCAAATTCGTAAAATACCTAATTTGGTAAAAATTGGTTTTTCTACAACAGATGTAAAAAAACGAATTCAGAACGCCAAAAAAGAACCAACATACTTAATGGATGATGTTCATCTAGTGCTACAAGTAGCTAGTTATAATTTGAATCCACATAAGTTTGAACAAATCATTCATACTTTTTTTAGTGAAGTTTGCATTGAGATGGAAGTGCATGATAACAACGGAATTGCGCACAAGCCAAAAGAATGGTTTAGTGTTCCACTCGATGTAGTTGAACAAGTCGTCGATTTGATAGTTAGTGAGAAAATACTGGAGTACAAATACGATAGTAAAAATCAAAAGGTTGTAAGGAAGTAATATGGAGGAATTCGAATATCAAACACATTTGATCGCTTTTATAGATATTCTTGATTTTAAAGAATTAGTAAATGAAACCGATAAAGATTCAGCTAAACTAAATGAAATATTAAAAGTTCTACATTATTTAAAAACATGGGAGCTTCCAGATACTTGGGGCTTCAATTGGTGGAAATAGAAGAGTCAGCTCAATATAAAGGCGTTGAAAACTTTAATATAGCTAACATAACAGAAGCTACAGTATTTTCAGATAGCATTGTAGTATCTGTTAAAGCAGAAAGAAATATAAATGAACGGTTTACAAGTCTTGTGGCTAATCTAGCCGCATTAGGTGCTAAAATGATGGAAGAAGGTATTTTAATACGTGGCGCTATTACTATTGGAAACTTATACCATAAATCAGGTGTTATTTTAGGAAAAGGTATGATTGAAGCTTACCAATTAGAATTGAAAAGCGCTGTTTATCCACGAATAAAATTGTCAAAAAAGTTAATTAAAGAATTGAATTATACATCATTAGCAAAAAGAGACAGATATGGTTATAATCAATATTTACAAAGATATGAGGATGGATGTGTCGGGTTTCACCAGATGATTTATTATACTGTTATTCAATCATGGGTAAAAATAACTCCAGTAATATTAAAAAATAATTTGGATAAAATTAGAAGTGTTATCATCCAAGGTTTAGACAGCAACTTTGAACATAGAGATGTATTTGAAAAGTTTAAATGGTTGAAAGAAGAGTATAACAATCTGTGCATTTTAGATCCCACTCCAATGGAAGAACACTATCCTATGAAAATAAAACAAAATATACCTAGTATTAAGGATATTAATAGCTTACCTAATATTTATCATGAATATTAGCTAGTTTAACAAAATTAAATATTAACTAAAAACTCACTCAAATACATGCGCTATTGTTAAGCTGATTGGCGAGGTTGGGGTAAAACTAAATAACTATTTGTCTGAAAAAACTGGATACATTATGGGAAAAGAAATAGGTATAAACGAAGTTTACATCAAACAATTTATAGAATCATTGCGCCCTGAAGAAGAGGAAATACGCAAGCAAATAGATTATGGATATTCTTGGGAAAAAAATACAGCCATTTTATATAGCATTCGTCCATTTTGGCAAAATCCAAACGAACTAATCCAATCAGAATTTGCTAAAATCCGCTATACAAAAACCACAAACACTTGGTCTTTATATTGGATGCGTGTTTCTGGCAAATGGGAACTGTATGAGCCACACGCAATAGCAACTAATTTACTTGAACTGTTAGCAATTGTTAAAGAAGATCAATTTAATTGTTTTTTTGGATAATCCACCATTTTATCACTATGAAACAAGAAAACCCAAAACTCATCCAACTACAAGCTTTGTTGTTAAGCCGCTTGGCGAGGTTGGAGGGGTAACCAAAAAACTAAACTACTATTAACCAATTATAAAAAATTAAAAATATGGCAAGATGTACAGCACCAGTGAATGGTCATCGCTCATCAAGCGCAAGGGAAAATTGTCCTGCGTGTGGAGGAAGTTATAGAGGTTACAGCTCCTATTCATCACCTTATAATTCATCATCTTATGGAGGTTCTTCGAGCAGAAACAGCGGTAGTGGACAAAGTAAATCTAAACCACGCTGGTCTTCAGCTGGCTCAACAATACTTTACACACCAGCAGAAATTAGAACACTTACTCCAGTTCGTGAAAATGTAGAGAAGAGGTCGGATTTACCTGACTTAAGAGATGTTTTCCTTTGTCATGCTTGGGACGATAGAAAAGAAGCAGCAAAAGAATTACATGATTTATTAGAATCAAATGGTGTTACTGTATGGTTCAGTGAAAAAGATGTTTTGTTAGGTACTTCCTTATTACGTGAAATAGATAAAGGTTTAGTGAAATCGAGAGTTGGAATTGTCTTAGTTACACCTAATTTTCTAAAAAGAATAAAAGGAGAGGGAATTGCTGATAAAGAACTATCGGCTTTGCTGGCTCGTGACTTATTGGTTCCAATTGTACATGAAACTACTTACGACGATTTACGAGAAGTAAGTCCCTTATTAGGTTCTCGAAGCGGTTTAAGTACCAAAGAAGATACAATGGGAAATATTGCTTCAAAACTCGCAGAATTAGTAAAAGTTGAGGAGTAAAATTTTACTCACTCAACTCCATAGTTTATTCTTGTCTCGTTTAGCAACGTTGGATGAATAAAACTAAACTACTATTAACCAAAAGAAACACTATGAATTATGAAATTACATTCAGTTAAATTAAAAAATTTTAGGAGCTATAAAGATGAAGTTGAAATTAAAATAGAAAACTTAACAGCCTTTGTCGGTAAAAATGATATCGGGAAGTCTACTGTACTAGAAGCTTTAGATATTTTCTTTCATGATGGAAAGGGAGATTTTGTTGTAAAATTAGATAATGATGATATTAATAAATCTTCTTTAGCTGAAGGAGATAAGGATATATTTATTACTGCTGTATTTACAGAATTACCATCTTCAATAAAAATTGATGCAACTAACCCAACTACTTTTGAAAATGAATATCTTTTAAATTATGAGGGTAGATTAGAAATCATAAAAAAATATCCTAATGCAGGAGCTACGAAGGTTTTTATTAAAGCTAATCATCCTACAAATGCAAAGTGTGCTGATTTATTATTAAAAAAAATAAATGATTATAAAAAGATAATTAAAGAAGAGACTATTGAATGTGATAACCTAACTGTTAATGCAATAATGCGATCATCTATTTGGAATCATTTTGCTGAGGATTTGCAACTGCAAGAAATTGAAATAGATACTTCCAAAGAAGATGCAAAAAATATTTGGGAGAAAATACAAACATATCTTCCTATATATTGTCTTTTTCAATCTGATAGAAAAAATAGTGATAATGATAGTGAAGTACAAGATCCTTTGAAAAAGGCTGTTAAACAAATTTTAGCAGATCAAGAGGTTATCTCAATGTTTGAAGATATTGCACAGCGAGTTTCTGTTCATTTGAATGCTGTTTCAGATGCGACCTTAGCAAAATTAAGAGAGATGAATCCTGATATTGCTAATTCATTAAATCCTATAATTCCAACAGCTAGTGCATTAAAATGGGTAGATGTATTTAAAAATGTTTCTATTTCTGGTGATGAAAATATACCAATTAATAAACGTGGAAGTGGTGTAAAGAGGTTAATACTATTAAATTTTTTCAGAGCTGAAGCTGAAAGGAGAATGCAATCGGGTAATTCACAATCCATTATTTATGCGATTGAAGAACCAGAAACATCACAACATACCGACCACCAAAGATTATTAGTTAATGCTTTTAAAGAATTATCAGAAGCAGATAAAACACAAGTTTTATTGACCACTCATAGTTCTGTTGTTGTTAAAGGACTAGATTTTGATAACTTAAGATTAATTAATAAAGATGAAGAAGGCAAAAAAACTATAACGGAAGTATTACCTAGTCAATTACCATATCCATCTTTAAATGAAATTAATTATATCGCTTTTAAAGATTTGACAGATGAATACCATAATGAATTACACGGTTATCTTTACGCAGAAGAAATATGGAACGATTTTAAAATGGGAAAAGATTTAATTGCTTATACTAAAATTTTTAATAATGGTACCCCAAAAAATGAACAGATTATTTTGACAGAATATATTAGGCATCAAATTCATCATCCTGAGAATACTTTAAATACAAGGTTTAATTCTTTGCAATTGGAAGAATCTGTAAACTTAATGAGAGAATTTATATTAAATAAAAGAAGTGAGTTATAAAACTCACTTCTAATAAAATAATCGTAATAACCCTTGGTAAGGTAAAGAACGACAATGTTGAGTTACATTTTCAAGTTTGCCGAAACGGATTCTTGTATATGCCCTCACAAATACAGGTTTTACACCTGCGCAACTAATGCATTTCATAGCTTTAAGCTTTATTGTTAATATCCTATCAACATAAAAGTGCTATTTGCAAGAGTTGAGCAAATATAAATTATTTTATCCAATTTAGAAAAAATGAGTTTTAAACTATTAGCAATACGCCCACTAGAAGGATGTGAAGAACATATAAAAAATAATTTACAATTAGATCAATTTTATTTTTTCGATGACGCTTATGAGCAATTTGGTGAATATGATTTCATCAAGAAAAAAGAAAACTATAATGAACTAAACCCGGAGTTTTACTATAGTAAAAATGAAAATCTTGAATCCACCCTGAATTCCATTAATATTAATGCTATTGTTGGTAAAAATGGTAGTGGTAAAAGCTCTATCATTGAATTTCTATTAAGATTACTAAATAATTTTTTTAAAGGAATTGACAAACAGAAAAAATTAGAGAATCTAATTTTTATTGAGGGTATAGTTGGTGAACTATACATCTTACAAAATAATATAACGTATAAAATTTATTTAAATTTTTCAATTAGTAAATACAAAGAAAAAGGTTCTAATAAAAGAAATGAGTACAGAAAGTATATTAAAGTAACAAAATTACCAATAAACATTAATGAGCAGAATATTGTAATTGAAAATTTAAAAAATAAATTGTGGAACGATGAGAGAATACTACCAACCCAGAAAGCTGAAGTAAGAGGTGACGAGTTTGTAATTGATGATTATTTCTTTACTATGTACGTAAACTATTCTTTGTACGGTTTAGATAGTTATGATTTTCTTGAAGACAGCTCTAAAATAGGCAGTGAAATAAATGAGCTTGGGAAGAGCATACCTGTTAAATTATCTTGGATTGATAAAGTTTTACATAAAAATGATGGATATCAAACACCTCTTGTAATCCACCCATACAGAGAAAGTGCAATGATTGATGTTCGTCGAGAAAAAGATTTAATGTGGCAAAGATTTTCTTCACTACTTTTTTTAAATCCTGAATACCGTAAAATTTTGCAAGACACAAATTTTACTCAAATTCATTTTTTAGCAAAAGATAGCGCTTTTGAGGAGTACATAAATAATATATTTAATCAACAAGATAAAAGTATTCAATATAACTCATTTATCGGGTATGATGAGAATAGTCAATTAAGTGAAATTTTATTTAGAAAAATTAATTATTTAGATAAATGGGTTAATGATAATAAAAAATTATTGAGTAGTATTGAGGAAGTTATAAAAAATAAAAATAATGGGCAACAAACGACTGATATTGATGAATATAATTTGAAATATTATTTATTAGCAATTTATTCTTATTTGAATAAATTTAACATCGATTCTCCTAATTTAAATTCAAAACCAGTAAGAATTATTTCTTTTGCGGAATACCATTCAGCTATGATACTTAGTGAAAGAAATGTAAAATATGATATTTTACGAAAATTAAAAAATAATGAGGGTAAGTATGCGGAAAAAATTAATAGAATTTGCGATACTACAAAAAATATGAATTTTGAAACTTTTACTCGAGTTATTCAATTAAGTCTAAGCTTAGAATTCTTTAAAAGAAAATATAAGATTTCTAAAGACAAAATTTTTAGCGACCAAAAAAATCTTAAAAATGAACTTTTATGGTATTGCACAATCAAAGCGGTGAAAATAATTAAATATAAAACACACCTTGAATATTTGAATAGTTTTGAACTAAATAATTTTTTCTTTAATTTAAATAAAAATTTCAGAGAAATAAATTATAATTATTTTAGATTCGTCTCAATTGAGGATAAAAGTCATATTACAGACAAGTTAAGAAAAGCAATTTTTTTATTAGACTTAATGACTAATCCCATAAAAGGCAATATTGTCAAAGATGGAATTAAAAGAGAGTTTTCATCTGAACAACTTATTTTATTCTATGATGAAATATTTAAGGAAGTTAATTCACCTCTTAAAAGATCTTACGATAATGATAAATTAATAATAGATTTAACTTATTTAGGAGACCTTTTAGATAGTACATGGCAACTCATAGGTAATGAAAATATTGAACTTCTAGATATTCTTCCACCTCCTATTTTTAAGTATGAATTTTATTCAAAAAATATACCTTTATCGAAAATAAGTTCTGGTCAATTTCAAAAAATAGGTCTTTTAAGTTCTATTGTCTATCATTTGAAAAATATAGATTCTATTAAAAAAGACACTAATTTAAATGCTTATAACCAGGTTTTACTTGTGTTAGACGAAATAGAACTTTATTTTCATCCTGAGCAACAAAGAGAATTTATCTATGATTTAGTTCGATTGTTGAAACTAAATAATTTTAAGCAAATTAAAAATATAAATATCTTTTTTATTACACATTCACCTTTTATACTTTCTGATATTCCGTCTCAAAATGTTTTAAAGTTAGATAAAGGAAAACCTGTTGTTACTGATAATGTTAATTCTTTTGGAGCTAATATTCATAATTTATTAGCAGATGAGTTTTTTATGAACGATGGTTTTATTGGTAAACTCGCTCATGACAAAATTGGTATTACATTAAATTGGTTAAAGATTAAAGCTAACGAAATGAATCAATCAAATGAAGACTTATATAATATCGATAATAAAATTAAAGTTTTAAAGTTTAATGATGTACGAGATGAATATAATTACCATCGTAATGTAATCGAGTTAATTGGAGAGCCATTAGTAAAGAACAAATTAAGAGCTATGTTTTTGAAATTAGAAGAAAATGACCCATCTTTTTTAAAAGAAGAATTAGAAAAGGCTAGATTAAGAGTTATTAAGTTAGAAAAAATGTTGAATAATGCTTAGTATTTATAATAAAAACATTGACAATATTTGTAATGAATTTTGTAACGGATTTTATGATGTTAATAATAATAAAATAAGTGGTGTATTAGAATGGATTAAATTAAGAATTCAAAAAGAATTGAAAGAAGAATTTCTTAGGGAAGAAAATAAAGCAAATAAAGAGCAAATTAAAAATTTCAAAGATTCATTAGACGATATTACGATAAAAAAGATATTGTGCAGTAAACCTACCGATTTATTGAATTTATGGACAACCGATTTTAAAAAGTTCAAAGATGTTAAACTTATAATTAAGGTAGAAAAAAATATTAAATCAGTAAATTTAATAAGCCATATTTTTGATTATTCATCTTTTAGAAGGATTTCATCAAAAAGTAAATTTAGTGGTTTTTTATTAGCAAAAAAACTTGGTATAGAGTCTTGTCCTTATTGTAATCGTAATTATACTACAAGTCATATAACTTTAGAAGAAAAGAGGGTTTTTCCTGAGTTCGATCATTTCTATCATAAAAATTCCTATCCACTTTTTGCTGTTTCATTTTATAATTTAATTCCAAGCTGTAATATTTGTAATACACATTTTAAAGGAAGTAAAGATTCTATTGAGGAACAGCTTTTTCATCCTTATACAGAACTAAAACCTAATGCCTTTAAATTTTCCTTTATTCCTCAAAACGTAGCATCCTTATATGGTAAAAATGATAATTATGATCTAAATTTTATTATAAATGATTTTGAAAATAAGGATACGATAAAAAGGTCTTTAGATTTTTTTGGGATAAAAGAAATCTATGAGAAATGTCATTCTGATTTAATCAAAGAAATAGTGAATAAAAAACTTAGTTATTCGGATAAATATTTAGAAATTATAAAGGATACCTACGGAATCTCATTTGAAGAATCATATAGAATTTTATTTGAAACATATTACGAAGATGATCAATTATATAAAAGACCATTTAGTAAATTAAAAAAAGATATTTTTGATGCTGTGAATATTATCTGATTTTGTTGTTTAATTAAAAAGTATGTTTAGTTATTTTATTTAAATTGCTTTAAAAATTGTAACACGTTATTTTTTCATGTTACAAAAAACAAAAAATTGTAACACGTACTACCATTTCTGTTACAAAAACCAAAAAACACAACTTGAAAAAGTTATTATGAAATACACCGAATCACAATTAGAACAAGCTTTTATTAGTTTTTTGGAAGCTGAAGGTTATAACCATAATCAATAGAAAGCAATTACAAAGATCCTCTGATATTAAAGTTTGGCAAGAAGATATTGTAAATCAGATTAATTTTTTAATTGACTAATAGTGCTTTTTATCGGCAAAAAAAAAATCAATAAACTTATTTATTATTGTACATTTGCCGATAACGGCATCTGTAACTTAAATCTATGAATTATATTTCGGTCATACAATTCTCAAAAAAATGGAATCTTTCTGAGAGAACAGTACGTAATTATTGCGCTACAGGTAAAATTAAAGGAGCTTTTTTAACAGGTAAAACCTGGAATATTCCCGAAGATGCTTTAGTAGCTTCAAAAGAAAAAAAGAAAAAGATTAGCAATAATATATTATTAAATCATCTGAAGGAACAGAAAGAGATGCAGTTAAAAGGCGGTATCTACCACCGTACACAGATTGATTTAACCTATAACTCAAATCGAATTGAAGGGAGTAAATTAACACACGATCAAACCAGATACATTTTTGAAACAAATACCATTGGAGCTTCTAAAGAGAATGTGAATGTTGATGATATTATTGAAACTACAAATCACTTTCGTTGTATTGATCTGATTATTGATAAAGCAAAGGCAAAACTTACGGAATCTTTCATTAAAGAGTTACACTATATATTAAAATCTGGAACTTCAGATAGTAGAAAAGACTGGTTTAATGTTGGGTCATACAAAAAGCTTCCAAACGAAGTTGGAGGCAATGGAACAACTCATCCTAAAGAAGTAGCTATAAAGATGAAAGCATTGCTTTCAGACTACCACAATATTCAAAATAAGACTTTCGAAGATATTGTCAATTTTCATTACCAATTTGAAATCATTCATCCTTTTCAAGATGGTAATGGTCGTGTTGGCAGACTAATTATGTTTAAAGAATGTCTAGCTAATAATATCGTACCCTTTATTATAGCCGAGGACTTAAAGTTATTTTATTACAGAGGTTTACAGGAATGGACTAATATTCGAGAATATTTATTAGATACTTGCCTTTCTGCACAGGATAATTACAAAGCTATTTTGGACTATTTTGAAATTGAATTTGAGTAGATAAAATACTATCTTTTGTATCAGATTTAAAATTCATTTATTTAGCTATCAAGTACATTCATATTTTAAAAATTCAGCAATATCACCTGTATGAATAAAACTAAAAATTTTTGAAATTAAGTTTATACATACCAGAATGTATTAAATAAGCATGTCAAAACATGCTTATTTGAACATAAATAACGAAATAGAAAAGTCCGAAAGGAAACCTATTTAAAAATCTAACAGAAAAGTTTATTTTTTAGTATATAAATATATATTTATATATCACTACCCTTCTCTACGCATAAAACGTAGTTTTACTTATTTTAGCTTGTTTACAAGCTTTATCAATACTTATTTTTTTATTGGTATACAGGTGACGATACTAGAAATAAAATCATTATCAAAAATAAAAAGTATGATATTTCAGTCAATTATACCATTTTTGTATGAAATAACATACATAATATGAGAAAGCAAGTTATTTTACCTCGATATAAAATGTATTATCTCAAATGGGAGAGCAAATAAAATTGGCGCGCAAACGCAGGAAATTAAAGACTTTTCAACTTACACAGTTAGTGGGATACTACCTTTAATATACTTGTATCAGTACTTCTGAAGGAATATGAAGTTTTTGAGTTAGTGTACGAATCATTTCTAAAGAAAGTTTTCTTTTTCTATTTAGAATTTCACTTGCTCTACTTTTTGAGTCGATAATTTCAGCTAAATCATTTTGTGTATAACCCATTTGTTCCATTCTAAATTTTATCGCTTCTATCGGATCTGGAAGTTCAATAGGGTAATGTTCTTTTTCATATTTTTCAATTAACATCCCTAATATTTCAAGTTCATCACTTTCTTCAGTTCCTGGAAGTGAATCGAAAATCAACTCTAGTCTTTCTAAAGCTGCCTCGTAATCTTGTTCTGATTTTATTAGTTTCAAATTCATAATCTAAATGGTATTAGCATCAATTTTATCATATTCTGCATGGGTTCCTACAAAACGAATCCACATCATTTGATGCGTGAAATTTATTCTAACAATTAATCGGTAATGATTTCCCTTTATGTTGAAACAAATTCTATTATCTTCTAATATACTTGCACTTGGATACTCTGCTTTCAATTCATTGCTATTTTTCCAAATAGCCTTTTCTGCCTCTTGATACCATGCTTTTAATTGCTGTTCACTATCTGCATGCTTTTCCCAAAAAGTGCGTAATGTTTTTATAGATATTACTCTCAATTGAAATAATTTATACAAAGATAATAAAAAATTCCCATTTCGGGAACTTTTGAAAAAATATTTTTTCCGGCCTAATCCCATTTTATAAAATCAAAAAGTATATGTATATATAAATATATATTTATATATTACTAGCGCTCTCCACTCTATAAAACGTAGTTTTACTTATTCCTGCTTGTTTACAAGCTTTATCAATACTTATCTTTTTATTAGTGTACAGATGATTTGCGTATTGGTATTTTTCTAACGTTTCTTTGGATATACCTTTAGGTCTTCCTAAGGTTTCATTACGTCTTCTTGCTCCTTCTAAACCGTGTTTGGTTCGTTCACTAATTAGGTTTCGTTCGAATTCGGCAACCGCACTAAATATCTGAAGTAAAAATTTCCCATTTGCTGAATTAGTATCAAATTCTGGTTCTGTTATCGATTTGAAATGGATCTTCTTTTGATTAAAAGTTTCTATCAATTCCACCATATTTTTTAAGGAACGAAAAATACGATCGTTTTTATATACTAGAACAGTATCTCCTGGTCGAGCGAAATCTAAAAGTTCTAATAATCCTGTTCGATCTTCTTTTACTCCACTGGCAACATCAGAAAAAATCTTTTCACAATTTCTCTCTTTTAATAACTGTATTTGGTTTTCTAAGTTTTGATCCTTTGTAGAAACTCGAGCATATCCAATAATCATAAAATAGTACTATAAAAGGTTATTTTATAAAACTACTAAAAATAACGATAAAAAGAACTATACTTAATAAAAAAAGGACTACTCAAAAGTAGTCCCTTAAAACGGTCGTTAAATAATGTATACATTTATAGAAAACGATAAATTTGTAAAATTATTATTTTCGAGATGCTTAGAATTCTAGATGAAAACATTTTATTTGAAAACACGAAAATTGGAGATTCATTTCGTCCAGAAAATTTTGCATTCTTTTTAACATATAATGGATCGATCACTTTAGAGATTAATGGGAAGAACTTATTGTTTAAAAAAGGTAACGTAATCCTTGTTTCTTCAAAAAATCTTTACAAATTAATTCAAATAAGCAGCGATTTAAAAGTATTTATATTGACTAGTAACCGAGATAGTATTAGCCGATTTACCAACATTAACATTAATAGGTATGATGCTTACCGCATAGTTAACGATGAATATAAAAGCAACTCGTTATACTATGATAACAATGAGTTAGAATATTTAATTAATCAATTTATTCAACTGAAAGATTATTTTGATTCTGAAAATGAATTCTCTTTTAAGCACGAAATTATATGGAATATTGTTTCAATAATAATATATAGTTTTTTTGGAAAATTGATTTCAAATTTTAGAAGTACAAGTATTATAAATACTAGAAAAGAAGAAATAGCACTTAAATTTATTCGACTGGTATCAACACATTTCAAGATGGAGAAAGAACTTAAATTTTATGCAGATCAATTACACATCTCTGCAAAATACCTATCTAACACTGTCAGGGAAATTACCAATATACCCCCGTCAAATTTCATAGCGGACGCTATTTTAAATGAAGCTAAAATATTACTCTTAAATAAAGGAAATACTATAAAAGACATTGCCAATATATTAGGATTTGCTGATCAATATACTTTTGGTAAATTTTTTAAAAAACACTCGGGTTTAAGCCCTAAGTACTACAAAAAAGAAAATGCGTTAGTAGATCCGTTCTAACACCTACCTTTTGGACTTCTTTTAGCGTTTAATAGACCTTTTTTCAATCAACCAGTTGATTGAACTTTGTATCATAAATTTTTAAGAGGAAAATGATACATAGAAAGTTAAAATCGTTAATGTTCGCATTAGGTATTTTTATAATACCCGCAGTAGGACATTCGCAAGAATTACCAACCAGAACAATAACAGTTCCCGAATTATTTGAACTCGTTAAGAAAAACCACCCTACATTGAAAGTTTCGGCGTCTGAAATTGATATTGCAGCGCAAAACGTGAACGTTGCAAAAAATCAATTTTTACCTGAAATTTCTACAGGTATTCAAGGATATTATTTAGGAGATGCGCAGATCATTGATAAAGATTTTTCAAATACTACGCGCGTAGATATGCCTCATTTCGGAAACAAATTTTCAGTTGAAGCTCGACAATTAATTTGGAAAGGTGGCGTTGTACAAAATGCTGTTGAAATACAAAATCTTAAAAAAGACTTATCGGAATTAAGTTATGAATCCAACGAACTTAATATAAAGCTAATAAGTTTAGGTTACTATTTAGACCTTTTTAAATTATATAATCAAGAAAAAGTTTATCATAAAAATATAGAGCTAGCTGAACAACGATTAGAAAATATTAATAAGTTCTATAATCAAGGAATGGTAACACGTAATGATGTAATTCGTGGCGAATTACAACTTTCTAATCTAAAATTAGCCCTACAGGTAGTTCAGAATAATCAAAAAATATTAAACAAACAATTAACTGTAGCCTTAGGGTTGGATGAAAACACTGTAATTATTCCTGATGAAACTACAGTTTCAAATAGTTTGGAAGTAGGACCACTTACCGCTTATTATAACGAGTTAGGAAATCACCCAACAATTAAACAAACAGAAAAGGCCATAGATATGTATTCAATTTCGGAGAAAATATCACGTTCTGAAATGATGCCATCCCTGTCAGCTTTCGCGGGTAATACCTTACAAAGACCTATTACTACATCGAATCCGGCATTAGATATGTATACGAATGGATGGAGCGCAGGATTGTCGTTAAATTTTAATATAGACGCTTTATTCAAAGCTCCGAAGAAAATTCAGCTTAACCGATTAGAGAAAGAAAGAGCTATACGCCAATCTAATGAAGTTTCTGAAATGATGAAAATAGCTGTTAATGCTGCTCATATAAAATATAATGAAGCGTTAACTCAAAATAATACATTAAAAGTAAATAAAAATCTTACAGCAGAAAACTACCGCATTATGGAAAGTAAGTATAACAACCAATTGGCTATTTTACTGGATTTAATAGATGCGAGTAATGCTAAATTAGATGTAGAACTTCAATATGTTAATTCTGAAATCAATATCGTATTTGCGTACTATAAACTTTTAAAAGAAGTAGGTATCCTATAATCAACTTTATAATAATCTATTACAAATAATATAAAAGATAAATACAAATGTCACAGGAATCAGATACAACTCAAGAAAATAACAAGAATCAAGAATCTCAAATTAAACCAAAAAATGATACCTCAATGAAAAAGAAAAAATCTTCTACTGCAAAATTTATCAATCTAGCTGTTTTAGTTTTGGTATTAGGAGGATTATTCTGGGTTGTAAAATCGTATTTCAACTTTGGAAACGACAAATATACCAATGCAGCTCAAGTTGAATCTTTCATTAACCCGATTAATACAAGAGTTTCAGCATACATCAAAGAAATTCGATTTGTAGAGCATCAACCAGTTAAAAAAGGTGATACGTTATTAATTTTAGATAATAGCGAAATATTAACACAAGTTGGGCAAGCAGAAGCAGGTTATATGGCGGCCGTAGCTTCTAAAAATGCTACAGCTCAATCGGTTAATACAGTAACAAATAATGTAAATACAGTTGGTTCAAATGTGCAAGCTGCAAAAGCAGGTATTGAGGCTGCAAAAGCCAGATTATGGAATGCAGAACAAAACTTCAATCGTTATCTAAATCTCTTAAAAGATGAAGCTGTCACACGTCAGCAATTTGATCAAATTAAAACAGAATACGAATCGCAAAAAGCACAATTAGAAGTACAAATTGCACAATTACAATCTGTAGTAAATACGAAAAGTTCTAGTGAACTGACTGTAAACGAAGTAAAATCACGTTTGGGAATGAATGATGCGGAGATTAAACGTGCTGAAAACGCGTTAGAAATGGCTAAGTTAAACTTATCTTATACCGTAATTACTGCGCCACATGACGGTATAATGGGTAGGAGATCAGTTAACGTTGGTCAGTTATTAAATCCTAGCCAGCAAGTTGCTACAATTGTAGATGCAAACAATGTATGGATTACTGCTAACTATCGTGAAAACCAAATGGAGAATGTAAAAATAGGTGGTTTAGCTAAAATTACTGTAGATGCATTAGGAGGAAAAGAATTTGAAGGTAAAATTACCGCGATTTCAGGTGCGACGGGAGCTAGATATTCAGCTGTTCCAGTGGATAATTCTACCGGTAATTTTGTTAAGGTGCAACAAAGAATTCCTGTTCGAATTGAGTTTACAGACACAAATAAATCAGAAGATTTAAAACAGTTACGTGCTGGTATGAATGTGCAGGTAACATTAAACTAATAAATTATGTATAACAAAGGACCGTTTGCTAGTTGGGTGCCCAAACCTTTAATGCTGCTACTGATTATTTTCTTCATGTTTCCCATGATGACAATTTCAGGAGTGTACACTAGTGTTCTTACGGATTTGACCGGTGCACTGGCAACATATACAGAATATGTTTCAATGGCTAACAACGCGGGTACTATTGGTATGGGGATTGCCATTGTAATACTTATGCGAGTTAAAATGCGATTCCGTTCCAAAGAAATTATAACAGGGTCTGCCATAATGCTAGCATTATTGTCTATCATGTGTGCTACAACTGATAATCCATATGTACTTATTGCATGTAGTTTTCTTATCGGATTCTTCAAAATGTTTCCAATGATAGAGATGATATTACCTGTAATGTTCATTTTATCACCAACGGGGGACAGAGGTAAATTTTATGCTATTTTTTATCCTTTATCTATTGGGTTTGGTCAGCTGTCTGCTTATTTTTTTGCAAAGATGGTATTTAATAACAGTTGGGAAACACCCTATTTTTATATGGCCATCATCATGTTGCTCATAGCTGCATGTTCATTGATATTTCAACACAATCAAAGATTTGGGTTTAAATTACCTTTGTATCAAATAGATGTGTTATCTCTTGTTTTACTTTCAACATCATTTATGAGTTTAAACTATTTCTTTGTATTTATGAAACAACAAGCTTGGTTTAACTCACCTAATATTGTTGGATCATTGATTGTAGGAATTATAACTTTCTTGTTACTTATGTATAGGCAGAAATTTTTGAAAAGGAAGATGATTGACTTCAGCGTATTTAAAAAGTCAAATGTGATACACTCAATCATTTTGTTAGTTTTTCTTGGGATATATTTAGCAAGTTCATCAGTATATATGCAATATTCCGTAGGGGTACTGGGATACAATAATCTGATTAATGCTGAAATCAATTTATGGATGATCCCCGGTATAATTATTTCCGGAATATTAGCCTTTTTCGGTTTCAAAAATAAGTGGCCTATGAAATATTACATCGCTTCGGGTTTTGTTGCCTTTTTTTTACATACGCTTAGCTTGTATTTTTTAATTAATCCACAAATGGATATTGACTACCTTAAGTATTCGATGATAATCAAAGGACTTGGAATGGGGATACTATTTATTGGAATTTGGTTTTATGCCTGTTTAAATTTAGAAATGGGACAAATGATGGGAATGATGCCTATTTTGATTGCTTTTAGATCGTTTGTAGCTACTGCATTTGGAGGCGCTTTAATAGGTTGGGCTTCTTATCAGGCGCAATGGCAAAGTTTAAGTGATGTATCTGTTTATTGGGATACTACACAAATAGCAAATGGGATGCAGATGTATCAGTCAGCTATGCTTAATTCTTTAATGTCTTCAGGTAAAATTACATTAGGATCGTTATTATGGTTAATCATACCCATTTTAATATACATTTTAACACATCATTACGGGGTATTTAACCATCGTAGATTGGTATTATTCAGAAAGGTGATTCGTGGAAACTCAATTAAAGGTTATAAATTATCATAATATTAAACTGATGAAAAGAATTCTTTATCTCACAGATCTTTCTAGGGAGACTATTGATTATATTCCCTATATTCTATCATTAGCAAAACTAATGGATGCTGAAATCCACGTTTGTTATATTTCAAATACTTTGGAAGCCGATGAAATTTCAAAAGTTGATGTCCATCCACTTTTTGATTTTTTTAATTCTAATAGTACAAAGGAAGATGTTATTTCTTTCAACGAGTACAAATTAGAGGTTGAGCAATTTTTAAGTAATGAGTACGAAGGAATGTCTATACATTTTCATTTCAGAAACGGTAATTTTATAAACTCCGTAAATAAAATATCAGAACAATTAGGAATAGACCTAATTGTTTTAAAAACAAATACCCGAGGTAAAGTTCATAATTTCCTGTATCACTCTCATGCCATTGAAATGATTCAGGAAATTCAAAGTCCTCTGTTGATATTACCACGAGAATTTGAAAACAAAATGGTTTCTAAAATAACTTTTGCAACTACCCTACGCAATAAAGAAATGGATGTAATTCAAAATATACAAAAGCAATGTGAATCAAAAAATGTAGACTTTGGATGCCTGTTTTTTACTAATAGTATAACTGAGATTTCTAAGTATGAACAATTCCAAAAGTTCAATTTAGAGATAATTAAACATTCATCTTTTGAAGAAGGTATAAAACAATATGCGAAGAATAACCATTTGGATATCCTTGGAATGTTTCACAGAGATCTTTCATTATGGATAAGATTCCTTCATAACAGTCATACAAAATCGGTTGTTTATGAATTGAACACACCCATTTTAGTATTACATACAAATTAAATTAATAATTGAGTAATGAGTGATACCAAACAAGAAATAATGAATGTTGCCATGCAACTTTTTGCTAAAAAAGGGTACCATTCTACATCTATACGTGACATTACAAGTGCAGCAAAAATGAATAGTTCAATGGTTAGTTATTATTTTCAATCAAAAGAAAATTTATATGTAGTTCTATTTGAAAGTTTTTATCATAATTATCAGAATGAATTCCAGAATAATGAAGCAATTTTAAAGAAAGATTTTGCAGCATTTTTAAGACAATCCATAAAATTTTCATTTCAAAATAAGTGCATTTTTTCAATACTCATTTTCGAGCAAATAAATAAAACTAGTAAAAAAGTGAGCCAATTAATGAATGAAATGTATTTACATCATTTATCTATGTATATCAGAATGTATGATCAAATTAAAAATGATATAAATACAAATGATTCGAATTTAATGAATTGGAAATATCACACTTTTTTCAATAATTTAAAAAATCATATCGTTGCTTTAAATACAAACGAGGATCGTATGGATTTGATTACATCTATTAGCTCCATACGATTTATAGAAAATTCTATAGAGCAAATTTTCAATATCAAATACAGTCTCATTTTACAATAATTATAGGGAAACAATAACTTTAAAAATAATAATTTAAATTACTAAAAAACTAAACATGGAAAAATTTGTAACACTTGTATTAAACAGTGAAGAACAAGCTTTTAAAGCCTCTCAAGAAATCGTAGGATTAGGAAAACAGGGAGAAATTTCAATTAATGAACTTTATATTTTAACTCGTCAAGAAAACGGAGAAGTAAAAATTTTAGACGTTAAAAATGGAAAAATACCTTATACTGCTTCAGGTGGTATGATAGGTGGTCTATTCGGTATTTTAGGTGGTCCATTAGGCGTTTTATTTGGTATAACAACAGGATTGATGGCTGGAAGTATTGGCGACTTAATCAGAATATCAAAATCTAAAAAGTTTATTGATAAAGCCAGTAAAGCAATTCCTGTCGGTCAAACTGCTATACTAGGGAATATTACTGAAACTTGGGAAGTGCCTTTAAATACAACTCTAAAACATTATGGAGCTAAAATACAAAGAGTATCACTAAATGAAGCTTTGGCAAAATTAGCAGAAGAAGAACAACTTAGAATTCAAAATGATATTCAAAAGATTGAACAAAAAATAAATAAAGTTGATTCTGTTGAAAAAGAAAAGTTAGAAAATGAATTGACAAAATTAAATAGTAATTATGAATTATTAGACAAAGACAACTCTAAAGAATCAAAATTTTCTCAATGGATAGATAAAGTTAAATCAAATCTTGATCGATTTAAAGATAATCTATCTGATTATTTCGAAGATGAAAAAGAAGAGTTGTTAGATGAGTATCATGAAGTACGAGAAGAATACAGAGAATTGAATTATAAGATTAGTTCTGGACTTAAACGATTAAAAAAAGCAGATGAATATAATTTTAAATCTACGATCAACTATTTAAAAGAAGAAATTAGGGAGTTTGATGAAGAGATTAAAAAATTAGAAATTGAAGTTGCTAAATTACAGGGCGATGATCGTTTAAGATGGAATGACAAATTACAAAAATTACATTCTAAAAGAGCTGAATTAATTAATGAAACGAAAAATAGCATCCTAACCTTTTCTAAAAATAATGAGCTTTGGATCAAAGATATTAGCCAAAATATAAACTAAAGTATTGTAAATATCTATTACCTTGTAGAATAAAACCCATGAAACAGCATAAAATTGAGAATTCTGGACAAGCTAGTTTATTTAAAAACCCTCTTTTAGAGAAGCTTACTAAAGGACATCCTGCATTAAGTTGGGGAATTCATTTACCAATACTTGCTTATTTTTTTTATTACGGTTATTCGTCATTTGAAATGTCTTTAACGAGTATGTTTGGTATTGCTTTTTTTGCACTTTTTTTCTGGACATTTTTTGAATATATAGCACATAGATATATATTCCATCTTATTAGTGAAAAAGATAGATTACAGAAGTTCGCTTATATCATGCATGGTAATCATCATCATTTTCCCAAGGATAAAACTCGTTTATTCATGCCCCCGATTCCGAGTTTAATAATTGCTGGTGGGCTTTTTTTAATACAGTACCTTTTTCTAGGACAATATGTATTTGCCTTTTATCCAGGATTTATATTAGGCTGGTTGACGTATGCATCTATGCATTATTTAATTCATGCAATTGCTCCTCCCTTTAAGTTTTTACAACCACTTTGGAGAAATCACCACCTTCATCATTACAGAAATGACCATCTTGGTTTTGGGGTTAGTAATACATTTTGGGATAAAATTTTTGGAACGATGTTCGATTTAAAAAAGGAAAAGATAGATCGTAAAAAGTCTAAAGAATTGATGTTTGACAAAGGGTAATTTGATGATTTGAAGCATTGAATTGAACCAATTTGATTATAAAAAGGGAGTTTGATAAATTCAAACTCCCTTTTCTTATCTATATATTTAGTTACATAAAAACAGTGCTTTTAAAACAACAGTTAATTAAAGTCAATGATAATAATATATAATTCAAGTTTATTCAAAATATTACATTGTTCCATAAAACGGTCGATTAATAATACCTATTTATATAAATACTGTAAAACAAAGAGCTGACTTCATAGCCAGCTCTTATGTTATATTTTGTTGATTTTATAAACCTTACTATATAAATCATTATTATGTGTTTACAGTGACAACACCACTTTTAACACATTAAAAAGGGGAAATGCAACATCACAAAATTTAATAATACCATCAGTTGTGGTAAAAGTTAAAGGAACAGCCTATACCCGTTCCTTTAAAAACTTAATTACCATCGTAAACCAATTCCCAGTTCATAGCTTTTAATTCATCTAACGTAAAACTGTAACGTTTATCATATAAATTCTGCTCCTGAATTTCTTCCCATGTGTAATTATCTAATGTTGATTGCTTGTAAATAAAAACATATAATTTTTTATTATTTTCAAAATAATATTCATAAACTTTAATGTTTTTTGTCTCCCTTGATAAAATTTTCTGTTTTGTTAGTCGATATTGACTTATATTATTGCTAAACAGTTCGTGGTCGGAAATATCTTCATAGAAGTAAATGGATTCTTCAATATTATTTTTCAACATTATCTGTCCAACTATTATTTCATCATCAGGAGTAGGGCAGGCTTGCAGCAATCCCATAGTAATAAAGAGTAGCAAAAATTTAAAATATTTCATAATTCAATTATTTAAGTTTTTATAAAAGATATGGAAATAAAGTTAGTGCTAAAAGCGGTAAGGTAATATCCCAAAATTTAATAATACCCCCAGTTGTGGGGACAGTTAAAGGAACGGATTATATCCGCTCCTTTTTAAATTTAATTGCCATCGAAATCTTCTTATCAATTCATATTTATTAAATCAACTAACGTAAAACTATAACATTTATCGTATAAATTCTATTCTTGAATTTCACCCAAGGAATGATCATTAATAATTAATTTCTTAAAAAGGAATAGGTTGAATCTTTCATTCTTTTCAAGAATTAGTTAAAATAATCTAATCTGTATTATTATTTCTTATAAAAAACAAACCATCTACCGTTTTAGTTATATCTATCTCAAAAAAAGTATTTCCCAAAAAACGTGAATAAACAGCTTCGTCTAAAATGGGTTTATCTCTATTTTTACTTAAATACATAATTTCGATCTTAGAGTCGTACTTTTCATTAACCGTATTTTCAATAGAATTAGGTATTAACTCTTTCAATTTTTTCTTTTTACCATGAAAACCTCTTGTGTTTCCGGATACTCCTGTATAGGCAATAAAAAAGTAATCGTCGTGGAATTTATTAGATAATCTTTCTCCTAAAGATATCCACCCACTATTTTGCATAAATTTTAAGTTGATTGCTTTTGGACTTTTAATGAAGTGAGATGATGAACCGAACAAAATCATTTTCTCGTTAGGATACTTATTTTTTAAGTAAACGATATTTTCAAACATTACGGAGTCTCTAATTATATGAGAGTTTTTAATATTAGATTTTTTTCCTTCTAATTTATTTCCTAATGATGTTTTGATTTTTAATAAAGAGTTGTTAAAATACTCGTTTTCATCAGTAATCGTAACATTATCAAGGTAACAGGTTAAATAATCATGAACTATTCTGTAATCTTTCTTAGTACGTAACAAGGCTTTTAGATTGGTAGGCCTTAGTTTTTTAAAATGTTTTGAAAAATCTTCAGGTGATATGTCTTTACATTCCATTTCTACATGATTCAAATTCGCCTGAATTGCCTTTGTAAACGTTTCATGTGTATTGTCTCCCGAAAAATTTGGATCAAAACCATAAACCTTTACATTATTGCCTTTCTCATTTTGTTCTTTAAGATAATAAAATAATTTATCTAATTCATTACTTCTTACCACATAATATAATGAACTATTCATATCTGCTATATTCCCGTTTATTTTAAAAGATTCAAAAGCTTTATACACTTCGAAAAGGTTTGATTCAATACCGATGATGCTGAAATTATACTTTTCAACCAACTCCTTTATAAGATCAACCCTAAATTTACTTGCTGTATAATCGGTATGCGTAGCATCGCCCAAGGCTACAATCTGTTTTTGCCCTATATCACTAAATAACAAATTATTATCTTCTCTTGTTAGTTCTTGTGAGAAAGAAGAAGTAGTGTTCAATACAAAACACATTGTGAAAAAAAATGCGATACTCTTGTTTAAAAGTTTATTCATTACCATATGTTTTATTATATTTAATTTTTCACTAAAAAACAATATTAATATTTGCCTACTCTATAAGATTCTCGGCTTCCTCTTTTATTTATCTATTTTTAATAGTTATTCAAGATTATTATTTCTTATAAAGAACAAACCATCCAAAGTGCTACTAATCTCCATTTCTAAAAAAGTATTGCCTAAAAAGCGTGAATAAATAGCTTTGTCTAAGATGGTTTTATCTCGATTTTTACTTAAATACATAATATCTATGTTTGCATCATATTTTTCATCAACCATACTTTCTATAGAATTAGGAATTAGTTTTTTTAATTTTTGTTTTTTGCCGTAAAAACCTCTTGTATTTCCAGATACACCCGTATAGGCAATAAAAAAATAGTCATCGTGAAATTTATCGGATAATCTTTTTCCTAAATTTATCCAACCATTTTGCATAAATTTTTTATAAATTGCTTTCGGACTTTTATGAAAATGAGTTGATGAGCCAAATAGAATCATTTTCTCGTCGGGATACTTGTTTTTTAAGTAAACGATATTATTAAACATTAATGAATCTCTAATAATATCTCCGTTTTTTTCATCATACTTACCTCGTATTCTTGTTTTTAAGTTAGATAAGGATATATTCAGAAATTTATTTTTATCAGATGTGGAATCATAATTTAGATAGCAAGATATATAATCATGCACTATTTTATAATCTTTCCTCGTACGTAATAAAGCTTTTAGATTTGTAGGCGTTAGTTTTTTAAAGTGTTTTGAAAAACTTTCAAATGATATGTCTTTACAATCCATTTCAGTATTATTTAAATTCGCCTGAATTCCCTCCATAAAAGTTTTATGTGGATCATCACCTGAAAATTCTGAATCAAAACCAAACACTTTCACTTTATTGCCTTTTTCATTATGTTGTTTAAGAAAAAAGAATAATTTATCCAGCTCATTACTCCGTACTACATAATATAATGAACTGTTCATTTTGGATATATTTCCAGTTGTTTTAAAATCTTCAAACGCTTTATACACTTCATAAAGGTTTGATTCAATACCGATGATACTAAAATTATGTTTTTCAACTAACTCTTTTATAAGATCAACCCTAAATTTACTTGCTGTAAAGTCGGTATGTGTAGCATCACCCAAGGCAACAATTTGTTTTTGACCTATATCGCTAAATAATAGATCGTTGTCTTCTTTTGTTAATTCTTGCGAGAAAGAAGAAGTAGTGTTCAATACAAAACACATTGTGAAAAAAAATGTGATACTCTTGTTTAAAATTTTATTCATTAGTATAGTTTTTGGTTTTAATTTCTATGTGGAAGGGTTCTACCGATTACAGTTATTTCAAATATTCCAATGCCTTTTCAAGTACTATATCTCTACCCTCTCTAACAGATTGAATTGTTGGTTTGATAGGTTCATCAATTCTAATTCCAATTTGTTGTGTTTCTGTACCGTCGGGATAATAAACACCGATTCCTGTCATATAGGTTTTAAACCCGCCAGGCAAAACAATTTCAGAAACATTGCCATCGGCCCCAGCTGTTTGATTACCAAACACTTTTGCTTTTGGAGCTACCTGAAATGCCATTGCGGTATATTCGGCATTACTCTGTGTCTCTTCATTTACCAAGATGGCTATTTTACCTTTGTAATAATCTGGAAAATCAATGCCAACTTGTAAAGGTTCACTCATGTAAAACCCCTTTAAGTTTTTTTGATTATGCTTTTTTGACTTTACAAAAGCGGTTGGTCTCGGCATTAAGAAATTTCCCATACTAAAGACAATAAATTCTGAAGGATAACAACGTAAATCCACCACAATTCCCTTTTTATTCATAAAAGAAGCCATAATTTCTGTAATTTCTCCTTCCTTTAAAGTTCCGGGATAAATGTACCCTATATTCTTATCCAGTTCCTTATGTGAAGGTTGGTCTGTAGTAAACAAATTGTACATTTCATTTGCAAAAATAGTAGGTATGCTCATTTCATATTGTCCCTTTTCATTTGACAACGTCAGTTTTAATTCCTCCTTATTAGTTGCCAAGAGTCGGTATGTGATATCTCTAAGTCTTGTCGGAAGATTTGATGCAGAAATATATTTTTCAATTTCACCTATGCGCTCTTCGGTCTTTTTACCATCAATTGCAATTATTTCGTCGCCTATCTTTATGTTTGATAATTGTGGATAAGAATCGGTCATTTTAACGACAACAGCTTTATTTTCGATAAATTTAATTTGTAAAGGAGGTACTTTTCTTCCTCTGTGTTTTAACGCAACCTGTGACGGATTGTGTATTCCGGCATGGGAATCTTCAACTTCCGCCAGTAGTTTCATCAGCGTTAACTGATAAGAAAGTTCGTCGTTTGCTTTTACAACTTCAGGGATATACTGTTTTAAAACCTCATTCCAGTCTTTTTTAATTAGGTGTTTATACGGAAAAAAGTATTCAATCATATTCCAGTACCTAAACAAAGCCAAAAGACGGTAACCATCGTCGGAAAAATCCATTTCTTTATATTCCTTTTCATTTTGAAAAATAGGATTACCTGCATTGGGATAAAAATCAAGATAATAGTTATTTTGAGGAATGGTATTTTGCGCTTCTCCGTACCGCACAACCCACTCATTTAATTTGTTATTAAAATCTTTTTCCTTAATAATTGGTAGTGCTCGGAATAATTCATAATCCCAATTGTATTCGCCTTTAGCGACTTTGGTATTCGTGTATTTTAATTGTCCCCAAGCTTTGCTCAGTGCGTATAGATTATCTATTTCCTGAGTGCTTAGATTTTCAATACTAAACTTAGAGCTTTCGTCAAACTCATGATCTGTATTTGCTTTAAACGATTCTTTAGACATCGTTTCAAAATCAAGAAGCGGTTTATCATCGATTAAAACACTGAAATCATCAAACCAAGCCTGACCTTGTCCTTTTACAAAACCAGCAACATAAATATAATCAGCATCTTTAAGATCAATAGTTGTTGAATATTTTTGCCAATCTGTAGTTCCTCTAACTTCACGTCCAGCCATGGTATCCACAGCAACAAATGTCTGTCCTTTGTTCAAGCGAATAAAAAGTCCGGCAGTAACATCTTTTATCTCTTTGGTCTTTATATATCCCTCCAAAGTGATCTTCTTTCCGTTGTATTTATTTGGAAATTGATTGACGATACTTCCAAATTTTCCTTCGTCTGACATATATTTTACAGATACAGAATACTTTCCTGACACTTTATGAATGGAATCTGGGAAAACTTTAAAATCTGTTCCCATTGCCTGCCAATATTGTGGTACTGGGTCGGTTGGAGAAAGAATTTCGAAACCAAAATTTGCAGGTTGCTGGGCAAATGTTGTTATACAATTAAAGAAAAAAATAATTTTAATGTGTGTACACGTTAAAAATCTCATAAGTGGTTTATTTTTTTATTGTTTATTACCTGCAGCTTTGTTGCGTAATTAATAAAAATCTATCATTTTATATAGCCCTATAGAACTAATGATAGATCTCTTTCAATTAAGTTAATAATTCAATCTAGAGATTTATAGAATTAATTTAATTACACACTAAGTTCTAATTCAGTGTATGAAGGTATTTAATATTACAAAAGATCTTATAATTTTATCTTGTTTTTAACAAATATCATTAAAAAACCACCAATTATAATTTAAATAGCTACTACTTTTCTACGAGTTAGTTCACAAACTCAAGGGATGTATTGATATATTTAATAGAGACATTTCCTAATGATAAAGTGAGTTTGATAAAGTAAAACTCACTTTATTCTCTAAAATATTCAGATACATAAAACACTATTTTTTAACACAACATTTATTTAAAGTCAATAAAATCTATAAAATTTATTATTGTAAATAATATTATGAGGTGTTTCTTAAAACGGATAGTTACGATACGAAACATAAAACATATTTTAATAAAGTTTAAGATGTCATAATCTTATCATAATAAGATTACACAATTCTTACAAACAAGCATTTACTACTTACTTACAAAAAATAATTATCTTTTAACAACATTCACCGTAGCTATATCACCAGTTTGTGTGGTTACTTTTACAAAGTAAGTACCTGCAGTTACTCCATGCAGACTTATTTGGTTAGTACCGTTAAACACACCTTTTTGTATTTGTTAACCTAGAACGTTATATACTTCATAATGTTCTAAGGTTTCCAGTGTTTCAATACTTACAATATCATTGGTTGGGTTGGGGTAGACTTTTACATCAACGGTGTTAAAATCTTCGGTGCTTACATTGGACGTCAATTTGCAAAAAAACTAAAAGCTAAAGGGGTAAATAAAGCATTAGACTTTACTTTACTTCCTGATGAATATGTCCGAAAGGAATTTACAGTAGTAGGATTACGATTAAAGAAAGAATTAGAAGGTATATCGGCTATTGAATTAGATGATGTAAAAACGAAGAAGAACATTGCTACTACCCGATCATTCGATAAAACCTATGAAGATAAATCCTATTTAGAAGAGCGAGTTGCCACATTTGCTGCAACCTGTGCAGAAAAGTTACGAAACCAGCACAGCAATTGTCAAATTGTAACCGTTTTTATTTTTACGAATAGATTTCAAGAAGGTAAACCACAGTATTATCAATCAATCAATGTAACTATCCCCTTCCCTACTAATTCATCTATTGAAATTATTAAGTATGCGAAAATTGGATTAGATGCCATCTTTAAAGAAGGATACGCGTATAAGAAAGCTGGTGTTATTGTTGGTGGAATTACACCTGAAAGTGAGAAACAATTTAATATGTTTGAAGATGAACATCCAAAGCATCGAAAATTGATGAATGTAATGGATCAAATGAATTTTAAATATGGAGTCAAAAAATTAAAAATTGGTTCTCAAGCATTGGATAAAACGTGGAAAATGAGACAAGATTTATTGAGTCCTAACTATACAACAAAGTGGAATGATATACTTACAATACAATGATAACATTTAAAAAAGCACCTTATTTTGGAACTGAATTAGAAAATCTAACCATCCATGCAGAAGGAGAAAAAAAGTATGTTCAAGTATGTGGTGGAGTTCGTGCTGGATTCCCATCTCCAGCAGAAGATTTTTTAAGTGATCGGATCAGTTTAGACGAACGATATCTGTCGAAAGTTGAAAGTACATTTGTAAATCGTGTGAAAGGATTATCTATGTATCCCGAATATTTAGAAAACGATATAATCATTATACGTGCAGATTATTATCCTATCGATGGAGACGATATAGTCGTATCTATTAATAGTTCAGAATATACATTAAAGCGATACGATAAACCCAATAATCGATTGGTTGCTTTAAATAGTGATTACGCTAAAAGTGTGACTATTGATGAAAGCGACGAAGTTGTGATACTTGGGGTAGTTGATGCTATTGTAAGAGAAAAGAAGCGTAGAAAATAAAACAAAAATAACCACTCAAATATGAGTGGTTATTTTTTACTTTTTAGAAGCCTCTAAAGATGTCTTTCTAAATTCTTTCATCAATTTTTCAATTGCCAAAGAAGACTTTCTAGCTCTAGTTCCGGCAGCTTTATTTTCTTTTTCGATTTGCTGTTGAGCGTCACTTTGAAATGCTTCAAATTCGTTTACTAACTGTTCTAATATTTCTTTCATTACTATTATATTTATTACAAATATAAAGATGTACTTTTTTAATGATATAAAAAAGTTTACAAAACGTGTGGAAAAAATTTATTAATTAAAATAAATATAATTTTACATTTTAAATATCTTAACTATTTTTAAAATAATTAAATTACTAAAAATGATAAAAGACCTTTGATTCTAAAGGTCTTTTATCATTTTTAAATCTATTATGTCGTTTTCTAAATGCTTGACAAAATCAATAAAATAAATTGATACTGAAAATGCTGTTATATTCGTTCTTTCATTTATATAAAACGTATGCATCAACTGATAATACAAATCAATATCTTCTTTCTCTAAAATAATGGTTAATTTTTCATAGTCAACCAAATCATAAAAATCACCTGCATTACTCGCTTTACTTTTCGTTTGATAAAATTTTAAATATTGATCATCAAGTTCTAATAATTTTTTATACTTCTTCACATACAATGCTTTTACGTTATGCATTGCAATAGGTAAAAAGTGTGCCCATGAAAATAACGAAATGCAATTATTGTTTTTATAAAAGTCGAAAGCTATGATTTTATAAGAATCAATATACTTCTTATTAGTTGTGATAATAATATTTTTCTTAGGTGCTTTATCTAAGCTAACTTTATCATTACTGAAATTTTTAATATTGCTTTTGCCTTTTAAATTTGCTCGTAAATCTACCTTTGCCATCACCTATAGTTTTTTAATTCTTGCTAAAAATTCTTTACCAAAATCATTAAAATCATCACAAGCTCTACTCTTTAAATCAAAATCATAGATTGTTTTACCAAGTGCCTGGGCTTGTTTTAATTTTGTATCTCTTCTAATGAATGTTTTAAATAACAATTCAGGATTTTCTTCTTCCATGTAAGAATAATAATCTTTGAAAATACGCTCTCTTGGATCTACAATGGTAAAGAACATACCAAGGATTTTTAAATTCTTATTAAAATTAAATTTAATACGTTCAATAGCCTGAATAAAATCATCAGTTCCAGTAACAGAATTTGTATTTGCATCCAATGGAATCATCAAACAATCAACAGCAGTAAGAACAACCTCGTTTATGGTTAGTTTTGCTTTTACGATTTTCTGAGGTTGACAATCAATTAAAATAAAATCAAAAGAATCCTTTATTACATCCAATTTGTCTTTAAGTAAAGTTCTAGACAACTTTACTTCCTCCAAATCACCATATCCAGCAATCAACCATAAATTTTTCTCAATTGATTGGGCATTTTCTAAAGAAAAAGGTTCATCATTTTTCAAAAAGTCAATGACAGTATATTCTGATTCATACACACCTAATCCTTTACTTAAATCAGTTTGTGGATCCAGATCCATTAATAATACTTTCTTTCCTTTTCTAGCTAAATAGGCTCCTAAGTGTAATGTTGAAGTGGTTTTAGCTACTCCCCCTTTTTGATTAATAAATGCTACAATCATATTATTGGATTATTTTTTTGTAAAAATACTATTTTAAAAATAGTTATACTAATAAAAATTATACTTTTTTAGATTGAAAATATAATAACTTAATAAACCGTTTCTCCCCTCGAAGAGGGGAAAATTTTTTTAAAAAAATAGCATAAAATTAAATTATGCTATTTTTAAAATATATAAAATATTTAAACTAATTATAAATATAGTTTACTGCTCGTTTTGATTCATGAAAAGCATTACTTAATACTTCTATCTGATTTTCATTATTTGAAGTATGTTTCACCCAATTTTTTAAATAAACTAATGAATTAATAAACTCATCTTTCAATTCAAAATCGAAATATAATAACATCGCTCCCATTTCTGCAATCAATTCTTCGAAAGCATAAACGTCTGTTGATGGTTTTATTCCAACTTCAAAACGATTCAATCGAATAGGATTCCCTGTCCAATGTATCAATTCATGAAACAAAGTGCTATAATATTTAATATCATCTTTAAAATATTTTTTATTTGGCATGTTAACTAAATCTAAACTTGGAGAATAAGAAGCTGTATCGCATAATGAGAATTTTAATTTTAATGCTTTAAAATCTATTAATTTTTCAATCAATAATTCAGCTGAAGGTAAATCTTGAAAATTATCTAAATCATCACTAAAATCAAAGATTTTAGTGTCTAAGTCAATAGACTCTAAGTTTTTAATTAAAGAAATATTAAACACTCTATAACATTTTAAAAAGCTGCGTACATCATAGAATTCTTTTTCAATTTCGTTTAACATACGGTATTCACTGATTGAAATACGTTGATTTGTTGTTCTGTGTTTAACATCAAAATTAAAATACTGTATAATAACACTCTTTGCACCTTTAGATAAAATACCTCCAGCTTTCGAAATTTGATTAAATGTAGCATAGTAAGGTGTTTCAAATTGATTTACTAAAAGATCAATATAAAGAATCAAACGGTTAAATCTAGTATATTTTTGCTTTGAAAAAGCGTTCTTTGGAATTACATCAATAGTATCTTTTAAATAATGTTCCCATTGATTTTCATCTAATTTTGATAAACCTTCAATTATCATTTCAAAAAATAGATTATTCTTTGTAGTAAGAGCTTGGTCTTTTTCTGTTGTTGTTGTATTAACTTTTGACTGGATAAAATTTACATTCGTTTTCATAATATTCGATATTTAATAGTTCTACAATTTTAAAATCATTCTTCGTGAGTTATCGCTTATGGCTTTTCTGTGCGAAATAGAACTATTGTTGTAACCGATATGAAAAATGAACAGATAAAAGCAGCAGCTTTTATTGGAAATGGTAAATCTATTTAGGAGGATCTGCGACTTAGAACTACAAAAAGTGATTAATAAAAATTGGCATTATTTTATTTAAAATCATGACCATTTTTGTTGAACAATTTTAAACTAGTTCTTAGGAAGTGAAACCTCAATAGATTTTTTCAAAAGGATAAAGACAATAATTTTGCTTAAAGAAAACCATGATTTAGCGATAAATACAAGAATTATAAATTGTTAGTAGAACATTAAAATAACTGTGATGTAAACGGCTGTAAATCCAGTAAAAGGTGAATTGAAACAACATTTAAGCAATTTTTATTATTTATAAAATAGTTAAAATATATAAAATACAAATTGAAAGGAGACACTAATTTAGTTCGTAGTTCGAAAATTGAAAACTTTAATGACCATAGGGAAATTATGTTTTCTAAGAGCACTTTTTTATGGATATGATTAAGATGGTATCTAGAATATCTATTAAAAAGGAAGAACTAAATTTATCAAATAATGGGCTGTGCGGATAAAATAATCCTATTTTAAAAATAGTTATACTATATAAAATATAAATTGGGACAATACGCTAATTTCGTTCGTAGTTCGAAAATTGAAAACTTTATTGACCATAGGGAAATTATGTTTTCTAAGAACACTTTTTAATGGATATGATTAAGATAAAATCTAGAATATCGATTAAAAAGGAAGATCGAAATTAATCAAATAATAGGGTGGGAAGAAAACATTAACTATTTTAAAAATACTTAAACTATATAAAATACAAATTGAAAGGAGACACTAATTTCGTTCGTAATTCGTAATTCGAAAATTGAAAACTTTAATGACCATAGGAAAATTATGTTTTCTAAGAACAATTTTTAATGGATATGGTTAAGATGAAATCTAGAATATCTATTAAAAAGGAAGAACTAAATTTATCAAATAATGGAGTGGGTAGATAAAACATCACTATTTTAAAAATACTTAAACTATATAAAATATAAATTGGGACAATACGCTAATTTCATTCGTAGTTCGAAAATTGAAAACTTTATTGACCATAGGGAAATTATGTTTTCTAAGAACAATTTTTAATGGATATGATTAAGATGAAATCTAGAATATCTATTAAAAAGGAAGAATGAAATTTATCAAATAATGGGGTGGGTGGATAAAGTAATCCTATTTTAAAAATAGTTATACTATATAAAATAACAGTACTTAATTTTTATAAAAAGACTTAATCACTATTATAAAACCTAATATAATGAAAATTATAAATAATAAACATCCAAAATTCATTGACTTTAAAAATAAACCTTCACTAGATTTAACTTGGTTTTTGAAAGGTTTTATTGGATAACCACAATTGGGACAAGTAGCAGCTTTATCTGAAACTTGTTTTTTACACTCTTTACATTCTATAAGCATATCAAATCACTTTACATTTAAATTGATCATCCAATTTCAATTTTCCATAGGATTCTTTACCATTCCAATTAAATTTTATTTCTGAAGTTTCATTACCCGAAATTAATTTTGAAACATCATCAAAACTTAAATTATATCCTAAAATACTTGTCCATATTATGAAATCACATTTGACTTCATTAAAAAAATTTGAACATCCAAAAAATTTATCTTTCTTAAAAATTTCACCTGTATGGCATTTGGGACAATTTCCAATCTTGTAATCAAAAACTACTTTAAAAGTTTGATCGTTAATAAATAATTTGGCAGAAAAAGGCGTCCCTTTCTGAGATACAAAGCCGTCAATAAAATCTGTAGTGTTGCCATTTACTAAAACTTTAGCTACATCATCCGTAATTTTAACACCAGCATAAGTATTGTAAACGATCATAGCACATGTATTTTTGTAAAAATTCTCACACGCATAACCTTTTGATATTTTATAGATTACACCTCCACAATTAGCACAATTGCAATCATTTAATGGAATATTTTTGAATTTTGGAACAACGGTACCATTATCTATAAATAATGATGCTGAAAAGGTTTTTCCATTACTATTTAAAAAATCTGGTATAATTTCAGTTTCTTTGCCTAAGATTAATGTAGAGATGTTATCTGAAGAAATTTCTTTTTTAAAATATTCTTTCCAAATTGTGAAATTACAAAAGTGATCACCTTTAAAATAATTACATTGGATTTTATATTCATATTCTAACATTGATCCTTTATTACAAACAGGACAAGTTCCTAATTGATTTAACATTATATCATTTATTATTAAAATTAAACATAAATTTCTAACTATATACTCTCTTCAAAAAAAATTGCGCCGGGGCACTGGTGAAATTTTTTTCCTTTCGGACTTTTAAATCAAAAGGGGAAAATTAAAATATAAAATCCTTATTAATAGAATAGGGGGGTAAATAAGAAAAAAAAAACCTTATATATGGTTTAATTAATTTTAATATATTCTTTATAAACTTTAATGAAATAAAATTTTCAGAAAAAATATTTATACTGATCTGTGAATCATCTATTTATTATATATTTCTTCCCAAATTTAATACTCCCTTTATCCCACGCTTAATACTATACCTTCCCACGATTAATACCAATATCTTCCCACGCTTAATACTATTCTTTCCCACGCTTAATACATTTAATAATTTGAAATGAAAAAAGCTGATGTTACATAATAATCATAATTAAAAAGACATTAATAATCAATAAGTTATATAAAATTACTTCCCACGCTTAATACTTTATTAATCAAAATAGTAAATAAAGTAACGCTATAATAGACATTAAATACTGCCCACGCTTAATACTTTTCAAAAAATACGTAATTCTTTACGATTTTCAAAAAAAACAAATTTATTAATATATTGTAATACAATTAGTTACATAATAAAACTGCCCACGTTTAATACTTAAACGGTTACAAACGGGTATTTAAATATAATACATACATCTTATCAGAATTACTAAGTTTTATAAATAAAATTAAAATCTATAATATAAAAATAGGCTCAATCATTTAAACGATTTCAATAACCAATATTAGTAAATAACAATCTTAATTGATGCAAACAGTTGATTTATATGACTTTAATGAGAAAACTGCCCGCGCTTAATACTTTTGATTACAATTAAATCAAAAATCCCAGTTTATAAATAATAGCATAAACCTAGTAATAGATAAAAAGTATTAAACATCTAATTAGCTAAAAAAGTGCGTTTTACAAAAAAATACTGCCCACGCTTAATACCGTTTATTCATTAATAAAATAATTCGTAATGGGGCTGAAACTGCCCACGCTTAATACTAATATGAATAAAAAGCGTAGAGATTAAGCATTATACTACCCATACTATACTTTTCTTGACCTATTTTTCAAATTATTCATCACAATTAAACAACAAAGCTCAAAATTTCAATAATTATAAAGAGTAAAACTTCCCACGGTTAATACCTTTTTTGAATACTTAGTGTGAAAAATAGATCTTAGAAATAACCTTAATGTTTAAATCTGCCCACCTTTAATACCATTTAAATAAAAGAAAAAAGAACCTTGAAAAGGTTCTAGTTTTTAATTTTAGTAAATAAATGTTCACGTATCTTTAATTTTTCATCATTTGAAAATTTAGACTCATATCGATTATTTTCCATGAATTGATCCACAATTTCAATAAATTTAGTAGTATAATCATTTCCTGTTAATCCTCTTAAATCAGCCTTTTTATTAGTTGCCTTTAATGTATAATAATAAGAATATTTAATATACACTTCAGCCAACATCATCATATTAATATCACTTAAATTGTATCTTTTAACTTTATCTGTCAATGATCTTCTAATTGAATTGGACTCTAACTTTGTTGTATTAGACATTAACTTTGATCTTGAAGGAGATTGCATTATCTCTTTATCATAATTATTAGTTTGGTAAGCAACAATAGCAATCTTTTTGTCGTCTTTAGAAAAAGCATAATTAAAACTCCAGTCCATCTTTAAATCTAGTTCTTTTTTGATTCGATCTAAAAATTTCTCACGAATATGACTTGGTGAAGTATAAGGCAGCTCAAATGTTTCGATAAATGTAGCTTTATTCTGATAAGTACCCTTTTCACCATATAAGTTAATAGGACTGTCTGAATAACGATCTTTAGCTGCGATTTGAGGCAACTTTAAAAGATATGCGTAAAATCGTAAAGAATTAAATGATAAATCAAACAGAGCCATAATACTGAAGCTATTAAACCCTTTTGATAAATCAATTAATAATCTGTACCAATACTTATTTAGCGTAATTCTAAATCCAGAATTCATATCGGTTAAAAAACTCGAGATAACAGGACTTCGATAGCTAAATTCTTTTGTTTTACCATCTTTAGATACACGATTAAATGTAATTGTATACAACCAAGATTGAAGCTCTAAAATTCCTTCCTTTACTTGATTAGTATTCTTATTACCTTTCGGTAAAAAATCAGAGTATTTAAAAGACAAATCCACACCTAAGGGTGAATCATTATCAAAAGAAAACCATTCATCATCGAACAGTTGTAATTGAGTATCGTTTTTCTTTGCACCTATTTGACGGTTATTTAAGTTCAAGCAGATACAACCTAAAATACGAATTCCTTTGTTAGAAATTCCATTTTGGTGCGCTTTAATAATGATATCCGCAAAATCATTAGGGACATTAAAATTTTTCGAAAAATTCGAAAAATGATTTCCTAAAACGGTATCTTTTATGACTAAATCCATACAATAAGGCTTTAATTTTTCTAATGTAAAAAGTAATATTTAAAAAGAGTTCCTTATCTTTGTTCTACGAAAAGGAAAAAATTAAATTTTAATTTTTACCACTTAAAAGAGGAATTTATTCCTCTTTTTTCTTTTTATCTAATCCCAATTTAATATTCCAGGATTTTCTTTCTTCTTCATTCATTCCAACAAAATAGTAATTGAAAATAAAATAAGAACCTATCAAACCAAACACAAAATAAATAACATTCTGAATCAAGACTGGTAATTCTATAAATGATAATACCAATAACATGATTAATAAAAAAATTATAAGAAACAGAACAAACGATTTATTTTTCATAACGAACGTATTTAAGGTCGGGTAGGGTTGTTGCCGTTCAAATAATTAGCTACTTGTTGTTTTGAGTCTTTTTCGTAAACATTACAAAACAGCCATTTATTATCCCCTAAGAAATGTGTATCAAAATAATTTACTAATCTTTTAATGCCTAGCATACCGTTTACAGCTCTGTATTTCACCCAATTACCATCCTTCAATTTTACTGTAACTGTATACACTTTATTTGCACTTAAAGACATAATTATACATTTGAATTATTTTAATTTCTTATATTTATAAAAAGCTAATATTAAACAAATATAAATATAATATTCTATATATACACTCCATTTTAATTATGTATATATTAAAAAAGATACATTTATAGCAGCTATTCGGTTTTGTCTAAATGATTGATTAGAGTAATTTTTTCATCAAAAAACTGATTCAAATCCAATCCATTATTTCGTAATAGTTTTAAGTATTGAATAAATAAATGATCATCCATTTTCTTCTCAATATATGAGATAGACTTATGATGACATCCAATGATTTCAGAAGCTCTTTTCTGAGTCAATTTCTTTTCTTTTCGTAAATCTTGCAATCGCATATGAAAAAGATATTATTAATTATATATATACTATTATCCTTCCAAACCATGGGAATTGGACAAGTTCAGGATACCATATTTTTAAAAAATGATGCTGATTTTATAAACAGTATAGAACTAAACGAAGGTACAAATATTAACGAATATTTGCCTTTAAAAACTTACCAGCAAAGATTTAATTACCTCAATTCGCACACTTCTTTAGATATTGATTACAATGAAGTTAGTTATTTGTATGTTCAAAAGTACTTAAAGTATAAATGGATTTCTAAGATAATAGGGCTGTCAGCCTATTATTTCCCTTTATTTGAATCGAAGCTGAAACAATATGGTTTGCCTAAAGAATTAAAATATTTAGCAGTAGTTGAGTCTAATCTGAACCCTAGAGCAGTTTCCCATGCCGGAGCAAAAGGTTTGTGGCAATTTATGCCCGCAACAGGAAAAGAGTATGGATTATATTCAGACTCTAATATAGATTTGTTTTATGATCCTGTAGCATCTTCTGATGCAGCAGGAAGATATCTTAAAGAATTATATGATGAGTTTAAAGATTGGAATTTGGCTATATCTGCATACAATTGTGGACAAGGTAAAATACGTTCTTTAATACAAAAGCACAAAACAAAAAACTATTGGAAACTTCGCCCTTATATGCCAAAAGAAACCCAAGCATATGTACCTACATTCATTGCAATCAATTATATTTTCAATTTTTATAAAGACCACCAAATGAATCCTTCGTACTTTAAGTACACGTTCTTTGATTTTCAAATCACAAAATCCAAACAAAATCAAACAATTCCTAACAATGCATTATTTCGTTTTACAAATCCTCATATTTTAACCAAAGTGATACCTGAAGGAGTTTATTATTATCATTAAAAATATATTCACATCTACAACTGAAGATAAATAAAAAACGAACTTAATAAATATATGCAAACGCTTGATTTCTATAGACTTTTTTGTTAGATTTTAACATTTATAGAAAAGGTGTATCTTCGCATATATATACGTTATGTGTAATTTTTCCAAAGAAACGTATTAAATTCTATCTTTTGCTTAAGGCTAACATCGCTTTTGCTACACTTTGAGTACTGTCATCATAGTTCTCATGACCGTACCCATGTTTTTCATTTAACTCATAGAAATCTCTATATAAATCAAAAGGATTTTGAGACTCTCCAACCCATTTGATTATAATATCTAATATTTCATTCATTACTGGTTGATAAGTCATTCTTCCATCAGATTTACGTATTCCATTATTATCTGATTTCTTTTTCCCTAAATTTAAAAACACATTTTTCTCATCATAAATAATGTTTCTCAATTGCTCATTATCTTTTCCTTTAGGTAAATAATCCATAAGCAATCTTCTTATTCCACCGTAATATAAATTATATTTTTCTTCTGGATTTTCGAATTCTTTTCCAACCAACTGTCTTAATTCGTCAAACTCTTCTAAATTACCTGTTTCCGAATTTATAGTCAATTGCTTCCCTACTTTCTCGTTAGCTTTTTGCAAAAGTTCTAATCTTTCTAAATCGGCCTGAGAAAGACCTTCTTGTTTTTTTATTTCTTTTTTAGACATGATATCTTATTTTAATTTAATTCTAAAACTGATTTAATTTTTTCACTTGCTTCTTTAATACTTGACTCATTCCAAGTTATTGGATTTAACTTAGAGATTGCACTGCTATAATCTGGATAAAATTCTCTGAATGCAGCATGATAATTTTTACCGTACAATTCTTTCTGATACCAAGTAAAAAATGAATAAACTATTGAAGGATGAACTTCAATCTCATTTGCAAATTTCGACACCAAGTATGGATTATTAATGTAACCCTTAATATAATTAAACTTCTCTTCAGATAGAAAGAAATTCCTAGCAAAAGAGTTAGCTTGATCTTCAATCAAGAATAAATCATTATCATCTGACAAGTGGTAACTACTTTTTACAATTGTATCATAATCAAACAGTACGTGATGAAGTTCATGTAATAATGTAAACCAAAGTGTTGGATAAACTTTATTAAAATCAGTAATAACAATGCACGGTTTATCATTTATTATAAAAGTTGCACCACGAACTTGAGTAGTTGTAAGATAATTTTGGAAGATAACAGTAACTCCAATATTGTACAATGCTCTACAAACTGTCAACAAACCATTACTAACATCTTGACTATACGGCTTAATTTTGACAATTAAATCTTTTAATCTTTCTCTATTATAATCATTAGGATTATTTATAACCTTAAATGTTTGATAAGCTGATTTAATCCAAAAATCTTTCATCTTATCCGAATGATTTTTTTTAACTCGACTATATAAAGGTTCTTCAAGTTGTTCTTCAAAATCATTAATTGAAGTATATCCGAAATAATCTAAAACTTTATTTACAAGCTCTTCAGACGAATAATTTGAATCAAAAAAGCCAAGTTTTGTTAAGGCTTTTACATCAAAGTTTTTAACAAGAAAAGTAGCTTTTCTTGCATTATCTATAGCCAAAATATTCTCAGCACTTTGATTTTTTAATACAATATTTATAAAGTTGTTAACCTCTATTCCTAAAAACTCTGCAATCTTTACAATATGTATTAAATTTGGTTGTTTTGCTGTTCCATTTAAAATTTCATCAAATACATCTTTATCAATGTTCAACAGTTTTAAAGCTTTAGTTCTGCTTAAATTGTATTCGCTTAACTTTTGCTCGAAAACATCTTTGATATTGTAATCTGTGTCTGAAAATATGGAATTTAATAAACTCTCAATATTCATATAATCAAAATTAAGGGAGATTTCCCTCGCAAATATACAAATTTAATTCAAATATAATAAAAAAAAGGGGAAATACCCTCAAATAAAACTATACACAATAACTAAGCTCTCGTCTTGCCCGCAGGGCTAGAGATTAAAGCCCGTTGAACGAATTGTACATTCAGCTAAAACCAAAAAAAATGGATTCAATGAGTTAAACTATATGAGACTTAATAAGTACTATGGAGTTTTTTATCATTAAAAATTATATTCGAATATACAACTATCTGATTTATAAAGGAATTTGAATAAATTTTAACATTTAGAGAAAAAATGTATCTTCGCATATATATACATTATAGGCAATTTTAACCAACAACCGTAATTAATGATCGAAATAGAAAAAAAATATGGATTTCCTGTTTTTTGTGATTTAACAGATAATGTTTATTTAGGTAATAGTAAAAAATTAATCATATCAGATATTTGGTCATTCTGGGACTACGTAATAAAGAAAAAAGGATTTGAGCAACCATTTATGTGTTCCTTGTTAGAACAAGCTAAACATTTTTATGAAACTGCTGAAAATAGCCCAATGAAATCCAAACCACTTTTGTATTATTATTCATTCTTGAATTTAGCTAAAGTTATGATTAATATCGAAAAGAACTACGGATCGTCAAAAAGGTATATGCACGGAATTAAAGAGGATAATAAAAATCATTTTCATAATTCTGATATTATAATAAACCCCAAAAAAGTATCTGTAATAAATGTCTCAGCCGAGCTTTTAGAGGTGTTTGATGGAAACATAATTTCAACAGATATCACAATCAACGTCAAATCATATCTAAGTCAGTGTGTTGGTATTCACAGAGCTTATAGTGAAATATATAAAAACCCAGAAACACTTTATAAATTAGGCAAAATAATACTTTATAAAGAAAGAGGTAAAAAACTAGGTATAAAAGCTGAAGTTCAATGTAATTCAACCAGCGCAGCACAACTCATTGCATTACGTTATAATATTGTTCAAGAAAATGACAAATATTTTTGGATTCAAGAAATTATTAAACCTTCTTCCTCTGTTACAAGAAACGATTATTACAATTTAGCTACAATTCTAAAAGATTTAGGGATATGGTATTATATTGGAAATAGTGGTTACACTTATTATATTTCAACTAATACACAATGTAGATACAAACCAGAAATTATTATTTATAATACAATGTTCTATCTAGGTTCAATTACTCGTTACAATCCATATTTATTTGACAAAATGTTCTCAGATAAAGAACAGTGGATGGTTAGTGAATTTTTAACCACACAACCAAAACAATTTTTATATTTAGCAACAGCAAAAATATTAGGACAAAGTATATTAAAGGCCTACACAAGTTTCTAGTAAAAACTGCCTAAAATAACTAAGCGTTAGCGTCGCTCTGTCCCTTCGTTCGAGTCGTCTTGCCCGGAGGGCACGAGATGAATTAATAATCACTGAATGCCAAAACAAATAAAAAGCAATGAAGTAAAGCCCGTTGAACGAAATAAAATTCAACGAATACCAAGATGAATAGAATCAATTAGCTAAACCGTAGGAAGCTTATTAAGCATTATGTAGTTTTCGAAGTGCAGCTTTAAGATATACTAGCAGTAATTTTAGGATTACTGCTTTTTTTATGTCTATTTTACATATGAAGCAAAATAGAATAAATAAAAATAAAGTAACCTAAATAATCCTTTATTTAAGTTTGTAATCCTCATATTTTAACTAAAACGATATCTGAAAGAGTTTATTATTACCATTAAAATATATTCACATATCCAACTGAAGATATAAAAACCGAATTTGAAAAACATATGCATCCACTTGATTTTTAAAGGAATTTGAATAATAAATAATGTATATTCGCATATATTAGTATTCGCAGCAATATTAAAGAAACCAATTAGTAGTAAATGAATCAAATAAAGAAATTATCAAACTCTTTAGAAGAAACCTTAAAAGATTCTGATTTACAAGGAGTGAGTGTTGAACTAGCAGAGACTTTATCAGATACTTTGCTAAATGATGGATTATTGAAAGATATTCCTATAATTGGAACTATTGTTGGTTTAACAAAAACAGCTATTAGTCTTAATGATAGACTTTTAATTAAAAAATTAATCTACTTTATTTCTGAGCTAAAAGAAATCGACCAATATAAACGTGATAAGTTAATAGCAAGCATTGAAAAATCTGAATCTCAAAGAATTAGAGTTGGAGAAAAATTACTTTATATAATAGACAAGAGCGATGACCACTATACTGCTAAGTATATTGCAATTCTATTCAAAGCGTTTCTTAATGAAGAAATAAGTTACTCTCAATTTTTAAGATGTTCAGCAATAATTCAAAAATTAATTTTACAAGATATTGAAAAATTTATCGAAATAGAAATAAAAGATTTAGAAACGTCTATTACACAATACGATAAAGGTATAACTGACTTTCACAACAGCTTAATTACTTCAGGAATTTGTGCGACCGAAACAGAAAGAGTATCTGTTAGAGACCAAGACGATTATAAAATGTCTGAAAAATATGTTGTTGAAGGAGGAGATTTAATAATCTATCTAACAGAAATTGGCTATACTTTAAAGAAAATTCTAAAAACAAAAATTTAAAAACATACTACTGCAGGTAATAACTAAGCTTTCATCTCGTGCCCTCCGGGCAAGACGAAAGCTTAGTTATTATGTGTTCGGCATTTTTTGTTGTTAGTCAATTCCAAGTTCTTTGTGCATTGTGTGCCATTCTTTTCCAAATTCAATCATTTCTAATGCAGCTTTTCGTTTGTCTTCGGGCAGGCATTGTATGCAAGTTGGATACTGAATACCTTTGTAATGTACTTTACAATTAGGGCATAACTCCATATTTTTTAAATCATAGTTAGAAGCACATCTTCTACAAGCAGTTATTGAGTCTGCAAATGAAAGATATTTTATATCGTCAGTTAAATAGAGTAAAAATGCTTCTTTCCCGATTATTTCTTCATCTTTGGTTTTAGCTTTTGCTCTTTGAAACCAATATTTTATATTCGATAAATTGTGATTGTTTTTCCATTTGTCTTTAGATACAAAACACTTGTCTCGAACATCAAGAGCTTCTTCGTCTGTATAAAAAATTGTGATGAGTTCTTCTAACGATTTATAAATTGGTTCATCAAACTCGTGTTGGCATACTGCACAACGATATTGTGGTAGTTTCCTCACTCTCTTGTTAGGACGGTTGTCTCCACAATTTGTGCATAAAGGAACAGCTATGTAATCATAGTTTTTTACAACATGTTTCTTAAATTCTGATTTATCAATGTCAGAATTAGTTTCTTTAAAAATTTGAGTGTATTTTTTTGTTATTTCTCTTTCGTAGTCCGAATATTTTTTTGGATGAGAACGATGCTGAATAGTTAAAGTGTCTGTACTATCACATATTTCGCATTTTTCTTTAAGAATTTTAGCTCGTCTTTCTTTCCAATCTTTTGTGTGCCACGACCGTTGTCCTTCTCTGTAATCCTTCCAATATAGTTCCTTGGCAAGTTCTAATGAAATTTCTCCATTAGTCAACTTTTCCCTTAATTCGATACGTTCGTAATATGTCAACATACTTCAATCATATTGTTTTAAATTATTACAAATCAAAACATTTAATATATTCGAGCTACCATTCTTTTTTCTGCGTCAAAGTTCCATTGTACCTGCCACGCTCTACCGTCTATCTGGTCAAGCAAAATGAAGTTATATGTGTTTGTTGTAGGATAAAGAAAAAATCTACCATTCTTCTCTTCATCTTTAGTTACCCGTGAAATATCAGATAGTGTAGTCTCAAATTGATTGTCTTTTAGGCTCCATTGGACTTGCCACATTTGTCCATTTCTTGTATTTAATTTGATAAAATTATACGTATTATTTGTAGCAAAGAGCCGATAGACAACAGTGCTATCCGTAGAAATATTTTGAATAGGAGGTTGGGATGTGCTTTGAGCAAAAGTTAGCATTGTCGTTAATGCAAAAATCGATGTCAAAAAGAATGTTCTCATATAATCCGTTGTTATTAGTGTTTGTTTTAGGCGTAGTGTCGGTTTATGCTGACGTGCCTGTGCTTTGGGAAGTTGCGGAATTTAAATCCAAAACTTTGGACTAAAAAAACAACTTAAGCAAAAGGCAACTAATTGGATAAATTTAAACAAATTATTCAATTAGTTGCCTTTTGTGATATTTATTCTCAAACTTTAATTCTATCTCGAACCCGCAATTTAGCAAAATACATGTTAGCTGTAATTTTTAGTTTGTTCCATCAAAAGTATAAATATCTCCATATCCATCCTTACATTCTCGAAAAAATTGTTTTGGTAGTCCATTTTTCAAATTAACTTTTGAAGTTACTTTTTTGTCACATTCAGCATCCAAATTTTTGAAAATTAGTATTCCATTTTCTAATTCAGTTGGTAAGTAAGTGTCTAATGTTACATAATAGTTTCCTAAATACTGATTTTTCTGATTGAAGATTAGAATTCTATTAGTAGCTCTACTAGATAATCCCCAAATCCAAGTATAATTCATTATTTTGTATATTTTTCCTTTTTTAGTTTTTACTTCTCCAAGATAGGTTAAATGCGTTTCAGTATCTCCATTTTCGTTCCATTTTCCAAAGACAAATTCTTTTCCTATTTGATTTTTCTTTAAAACTTTTTCTCTAATCTTATTGTCATTAGTTTGAGAGTTTGCAACGGAGAAAAATAATACAAAAATTAAAAATAATATTTGTTTCATAATGGTTTTGGAAAAATTACAGCTAACGGTCAAGTATAAGCGTAGTGCGGGTTTTCGAAGACGAGATATTCATTCTATCTAAAATTTTATTACGTGATGAAATGTTCGATTTAGCAATAAATCCCGCATTACGCTTATACAATGTTGTGGGTTAGTGGTTCGTTTTCAATTCTCCCAAAATGCTATTTCGTATTCTTGAATCATTATGGTAGTGGAATGATCTGTTTTTGTTTCGGTAATGGTTAGTGGTTTTTCAAGATTATTGTAATATTGATATTGGACAAAACTTGTGTTTTTCCCATCAGAAATCGAAGAGAATGTCTTAATCCTATCATCTTCATACGTAAATTTGTAATGATATCTATTGTTATCCAAGTAGCTTTCTATTGGTTGATTTTTTGAATTTAATAATATATCTATAGGAGAACCTGTGTTTTTCTTTACGGCAACAACCTGTCCTTTGTCATTGGTAAGTAAACAAAAATGATAAGTGCAGTATTCATTATCAGTTACATATCTGCTTTGTATTGTTCTGTTTCGGTCAAAATCTCCAACAACATTAAATTCTAAAGTATAACGGTAATTAATATTAAAGGCAAAATGTTGTTCGTGAATATCTAAGTCCCGAAGCTCCGTACCATAAGCTGTTCGATAGTCTTTAACATTAATAGTTTCAACGTAGCTCAAAAGGTCATTATCATAATTTCGGAGTTGCAGTTTATTGCCAAAACCTAAAAATCGAATATCAGTCAACATATTATTTTCGTTGTATGAATATTTTTCTTCTCGTGATATATCATTTCTGTCATTACGTTCCTCTATTCTTAAAACATTACCATTTTTATCAAAGAGAAATTTCTTAGCTCCTAAAAAGGTTTTTATAGTATCGCTTTTTTGATAATTACTAACAGTTAACGAAAAAAGTTTTCTATCGATTTGAGAAAGATGCAAATTTTCTAATAGTTGCAATTCCTTCGGTGCTCGACTGAATCTTGCCAAATCAAAGATTGTATCATTGTTTAATTCCTCCATTATAGCCTTAGATGGCTGTTTTAAAGGTTGTCGAAAAATTGGTTTAAACTCGGGAAAGACATCAATTAATTCGATGAGTTCCTTTCCAGTTACTAATACTCTGAATGCTTTATTTTCAAAAATCCCTGATGATTTTGAATTGGCAGGAAACTCTATCATTATACCTGAGAAATACGGATAAACCAATGCGTCTGAATAATCAATTCGGTTAGAAAAATCTGGCAAATTTTCCTCTCCTGACTGTGTCGCTCTTATTCTTTCTACATTGCTTACCTCCAATTTTTTAGTTTGCAAGAGGTAAAGAGCCGTAAGTCTGGATAGGGTAAGTTTTTTTAATCTTTCCTGTTGCTTTAAATTAGGAGTTTTGTTTATTTCTATTACTTTATTGTTTTGATAATCTGCTAAATAGTAGTTCTTAACGTGAACATCATCAAAATTATATTGAATGAAGTAAACACCCTGATTATTCGTAACGCTCACCATAGTAATATTCACATTCTTAAATGAAGGATTAAATTTTGAATCTTCATTATACGGATCTAGAAGTCTTTTTAACTCATCTAACTGTCTTAGATAATTGACGGCTTTGGTATGCAACTGAAAAAAAGCTACTTCATTCTCAATTTGTTGCAAAGCAATCGTTTTTAATTGATTTTCTATATTTTGCCAATTTTTGTTTTCCTCTTTGTTCTTGTCTTGATAAATTTCAAATTTTGACGGTGCATATTCTTTGTCGGATTTCCCTTCTAAAACATAGGTAGCGTATTCAAATTCCTTATTTTGAAAAATATCAATAATCTGTGCATTTCCAGATACCTGGAAAAAACATACAATAAACAGCAAATACAAGGTGTTTTTCATATTATTTTTCTGCATAAAACTCAATTATTAGTTGATGTTCAATTACTTCTGTTTTCACTCGATAAAAACCATTTTGTTCTAATGTTTTTTGAAGGTTTTTAATACCGACGGAAGTTGTTCCGTCTTCAAATGTAAATTCATCTTCATTTTTAAGATTACCACCAATAAATATTCTTCCTGCAACATAATTAGCTCCAGCAAGTATTTTATCGCAAGAGGCTTCAATTTTTATAGTATCAACCATAAAACTGATATTTGCAGCATTGACTTCCAATCCGTAAAATTGATTGGTTTCATTCGCTAAAAGCGGAACACCAACATTAGACAATCTGTTGTAAGGCTTAATCTCTAAATTTGCAGTTTCAATTTGAATTTCCATAAAATCGTTGATAATCCCCAACGGATAACATTCATTTTTATCCTTTGAGAAATGTATAGATTCTATTCCATTTGTGTTGAAACTCATATAATCGGTGTCAAAATATGCTGTAAAAACATTTTTATCTTTAGCATCGACCAACGGATTATTTTCCAAACCTACTGAAATTCTTTTTGGGCTTAATTGAGAGTGCATCACTTCTTTACTTTCAAAGTTATAACTCACATTAGCATCTATATTGCCTATATATCCTTCTGTTTTACAAGGGTTCAAGTTTATATTTAGGTGATTTTTTGTTGGATAATGAAAAGAAAAATCATTAAATAACAAGAGTTTAAAATTTGTAGAACCACTTCTTTTATCGTTATTGGTAATAAGATTGATGTAGAATATTTTGTCGTAATTCCAATCGTTTATTGGAAATATACTTTTTGGAATATAGGGTTTTATGGACTTGTAATCAGCAAAGTAGTTTAACAAATTGGCAAAACCTATTTTACCACCTGCCAAAGAAGTGTCATAGCATTTGCAATTGTTTTCACCATTTTCAGTTTCAGCAATATCTTCAATAGAAATTGCACCGTCTTTGAAATACGAAATTTCTTCTTTTTCGTTTCTGTTTCCGTTGTAATTTATCCATTTCCCGTGTCGTTCTCCATCCTTAAAATTACCTAACGTGAGTAACGTTCCTAATTCGCTATATTTTTGATAAACCCCGTGTGGCTTATCATTATTTAATTGGTGTGAAGTCTGAATCTGTCCGTTTTCAAAATAGGTTTTTACATATCCTCCGCCTGTTGTCAAGTTGTATTGACGGTCGGATTTTAACTTGTTATCATCAAAAAACTGTCGCCAGATTATTATGGAATCTTTACTTGAAGCCAACAATCGATAAGCTAAAGTATCGCCTTTTATGGAAAAGTGTATATAGCTACTCGAAGTATGGAAATTTCTGTTTTTCAATATTCCACCCGCATAATATTCTTCGGAAAAGGTATTTTTACCAAGGCTGTCGTTTTTTGTAACATTGCTAATCATTCCGTCATTATCATACCTGTAACTTTCTCTCAAGTGGTGGTTAGAATAATATTCTTGGCGTAATTCAAGCGTGCCATCTATTTTTTTTCTAACTAATTTTCCAACAGGAAACCCTTTATTAAATTCGCCATAAAAAAGTGTGTCTTTCATTATCGGGTTGTGCAACATCCATTGTCCTTGCGATAAATCATTTTTAAATTCCAATTCAAAAAACGGAGAACCGTCAGCATATTTCCATTGGTGTTTTCCATCGGGAAAATCATTAGAAGCTAAATTTTCATCTTTCCATTTTGGGTTGTACTGTTGTGCGATTTTTTTAGCAGTTTCAATAGCTGTTTTATCATCAATACGTTTTCCTGTTGCGTCCACTATTTGAACCACATCACCATTAGAAGCAAAATTTGCAGTTAAACCAGGAAGTTTATCCATTGAAAATTGGACTCTTCGCACTTGTTGGTTGCTGAATAAATCAAAACCTATTGATGATCCAACCCAATTTAACCAATGAATTGAATTTAATTGCTGTGTTTCGGAAAAGGTTAATTTGAAAATGTTGTTGACATCTAATTCTTTCCGTTTTCCGTTTTCAAAATTGTGTTCGATGAGACTTTTTCCTGTTTTGTCTGCATAAAACTTTCGTGTAATATTCGCTGATTCATCATAAACTGTGTTCCAACTCACATTTTCGGAATTTCCTGTTCCAACCCAAATAAGTTTAATGTAATCCTCCTTTAGCTGCCCGTTTTCATAAAATGTTTGGTAAGAACCGTGTAGTTTCCCATTTTCAAAATGCATTATTTTTTCCAACTGTCCATTTGCGTAATAAGACTTTGTTACTCCATTTTGCATTCCATCTTTCCATTCAACGATAGTTTTAATGTTGTTCTTTTCCCAATAGGTTTCTGTTCCTGTTTGCTGGGAAACCTTCTTTCCGTCTTTCTCTATAATTTCGTAAAAAGCTTCGTAAGTTTTGTTTTCCTCTTTGTCGAAACGCTCTACCTTTCCGCTCAATAAATTATCAATAACATAAGAACGCTCAGATAATTCGCCCGATTGGTAATAATAATTTTCCTGAACACCGTTCTTTTTAAAATTTTTCCAATTTTCTATACGCTGTCTTTTGCCGTTTTCTTGGTAAACTTCAATCGTACTGTCATACACATTTTTAAGAATTGTATCTCCAACTGCAATCTCACGATAAAATATCCCTTTTCTTTCTAAATTTCCATTTGAGCGGTAATGAACATAAGCACCGTGTTCTAATCCGTCTTTAAAAACCACCTCCGATTTTAATGTATTGTTTTTATCTTGGTGATATTCCTTACATAAGCCCTCTTTCTTTCCGTTTTTGAATGTAAAATCTGCCGAAATATTACCATTGGAATGATAATATTTTGCTTTTCCGTGAAGTAAAGAAAGTTTTTTTGGTTCATTAGGAATTCTTTTAATGTCTTCGTTTATCGTTCTTGTTTGTTTGGAAGGCTCAATATATTTTGGATTGTCGATTATAATATAATTTTCATCTCTTAGTAGTTGCCCATCGGCTGTATAAGAGCGTTTGTTGCCAATATTCAGGTTATCTTCATAAGTTCCTTTTTCTCTTAGTTTACCGTTGTTGTGGTACAATTCGTACTTACCGTTTTTTGCACCATTTTTATAATTCGTCAATTCGGCAAGATTACCCTTAGAATCAAAGCTTTTATAAAGACCATGTAAACGTGAAATTTCTTCTTTTGGGAATGCTTTGAAATGCTCAAATCGAAAACGGTCTCTACTCCCTTGTAAAAAATATTCTACTTTTCCGTTGAGCAATCCATTTTTAAAATTTGATATTCTCTGCACTTCTCCGTTGTTGTAGAACAAAGTTTGTTTTCCGTGTTTTTTGCCATTTTTTAATGTCGCAATTTCTAATGTATCCTTAGAAGCATTTCTAACAATTAATTGGTTCTTTGAGAAAAGACTATCTGTACCAGTTGAATAATTGTAAAAATTACCGGGCTGTGCAATTGCATTGGCTGAAAACAAGAGTAAAATTAGAGAAGTAAAAAAAGTAATTTTTGGTATAAATGTCAATATATTTTTCATTTAGATTTTGAGGTTAGAATCTACAAAAGGTGTGCCTTTGTTGTGAAGTTTGTAGAAAAGCGTCAAGAATAGACGTGTTTTGTTTCTGCTGCCTTTCTCCTACCATTACCCACAACGTGACGAAGCTTGGCGCATGTGGCGAAAAAAATAAAGCCAAAACTTTACGATTAACCAAAACTAAGCAACGCCTTTTAAATTTTTAAATTTAATAAATAAAATTGAAATAGGCGATTGCGTCAAAAAAGAAAACTAACTTTGAGATTTTCTCTTACTCGCCATTGAGCCAAACTTGTGTTGAACTAAACCTTCGGTAGCTTTTCCATTAGAAACCATATATTTATGGTATTAAAATTCAAAATTATGGTAACTAAAAAAAATCTCCAGAGGAATTAAGAGCGAACACATACTTGAATCGCGCTTGTAACGAAATTAACGGATTTTCAGAACTTCTGCAACGTTTTGAGCGAAATATTTCCATTTTAGGTCGAAGTAAGCGCACTTTTGAGAATTATTCACGTCATGTGGCATCAATGGCGCTTCATTTTGATGCTTTACCAACCGAATTAGATCCCGAACAGGTTAAAGATTATCTGTTTGAGTTGCAACAACGCTCAGAAAGCCCTTCACAATCGTATTTTAAACACACCGTTTACGGACTTCGATTTCTATTAAAAACCGAAAATCTTCCGTACGATTATCTTCATTTACCTTCCATTCCTAAAGAAAAAAAACTTCATGTAATTCTGAGTAGGGAAGAGATTTGGAAGTTACTTCAACATGCCGATTTACTTAAACATCGTATTTTAATTGGTTTGATTTACGGTTGTGGACTTCGTTGTATGGAAGTGAGAAACATCGAATTAAAACATTTAGATTTTGACCGAAAGTTACTTCATATCGTTCAAAGTAAAGGTAAAAAAGATCGTTATGTTCCACTTTCTGATCATATCATTCGAGGAATTAAAAAATATATTTCAGTCGAACATCCCACTACATTTTTATTTACAGGTAACACCAAAGATGCCAAAGGATTTGATTCGCGTTACAGCCAACGTGGGGTTCAATGGGCAATTCAATCGGTTTGTAAAAAGGCTGGAATTTTAAAAGATGTGCACACCCATACGTTGCGTCACAGCTATGCAACCCATTTGTTGGAAGATGGTGTAAATATTCTTCAGGTTCAGAAACTGATGGGACATGAGCGTGTAGAAACTACGATGGAATACTTGCATGTTTGTCAGCTCGAAAACCAAAAAGTACACAGTCCAATTGATACCGTTTTTGCGCTATGCAGCCAGCTTGGGAAGTAGCCGATGTGCTCAAAAAAGTCGATTTGTCCAATCAAAACTTTACGGTTCATCAAGAAAAAACACTCAGAGCGCTGACTTTATGCCGAACTGCTGCTTTGGGCGGACATGTAGATGCTTGTGATTCTTGCGGAAATATAAGTGTTAGTTACAACAGTTGTCGCAACAGACATTGTCCGAAATGTCAAGGACATAAACGTGAAGAGTGGATTCAGGCTCGCGAACAAGATTTGTTACCTTGTTCGTATTATCATGTGGTTTTTACCATTCCAGATTCGCTTAATGGATTAGCTATTCATAAACCACAATTGATTTATAAAATCCTGTTTGATTCGGTTTGGGCAACGCTTTCACAATTCGGAAGAACCGAAAATACGCATTTAGGAATGATTGCTATTCTGCATACTTGGGGACAAAATTTGAGTTTACATCCGCACATTCATTGTATTGTTCCTGGCGGTGGAATTGATGCAAATGGCAATTGGAAACGCAAGATAAAAACCGATAAATACTTATTCTGTACAGATGCGTTGAGTAATGTTTTTAGAGCAAAATTTGTAGCGGCCATGCGTAAAGAAAATCTAGCTAATCAGAAATTATACGATCAATTGTTTGTCAAAAATTGGGTGGTTTATGCCAAACAGCCTTTTGGTTGTCCAAAACAAGTGATTGAATATTTAGGTAGATATACACACAAGGTAGCCATTAGTAACCATCGGATTAAAAACGTAACCAATCATGAAGTTACCATTAGTTACAAAGACTATAAAGACAACAGTAAAACTAAGCAACTCACCTTAAAAAACGAAGAATTTACAAGGCGATTTAGTTTGCATATTCTGCCTAAACGTTTTGTTCGAATTAGGCATTACGGTATTTTAAGTAGCAGTTGGAAACGCGGAAAACTACAACAATTACAAGAAGATTTAAATATCATTAGACCGATAGTAGAACCTAAAACACAACATCGAAAATGCTATTGTTGTAAAGTTGGAAATCTTGTTACGTTGCATGTTTTTGGGCAAAGAGGTCCGCCAAAAGCCTATCTTATCGAAAACACACTTGCTTCTGTGAATTAACTTTTACGGGTAAGGGAACTTGTGTTCGATTGGCTCAGAAAACCCCGAAAAATGATTGAAACAGCACAAATTCAACCACAAAAAAAACAGTAATCCTAAAATTACTGCTTGTATATCTTAAAGTCATACTTCGAAAACTCCATATTACTTTATAAGCTACTCCGGTTCCGTTCAACGGGCTTTACTTCATTGCTTTTTATTTGTTTTGGCATTCAGTGATTATTAATTCATCTCGTGCCCTCCGGGCAAGACGAAAGCTTAGTTATTGTGTGCAGTTTTTTTATTCATATTCAATTTGTCGTTTTGTAGTGAAAATTAGCTTCCCATTCTCATATTCTTTCCGTTCAATCCAATTATTTTCCTTATCATATACATACTTAAAAGTTTTGATAACTATTGGCGAACTTTCATTTTTTGATTTCTCTGTAATTAAATCGTTGTGTTTGTTGTATTCAAAAGTAATTTCCATATTTAGACCATATTTTTTGTCTATAGACAGCTTTTTAACTGGTAATAAATACTCGTTGAAAAAAGTTGTATATGAACTTTCCTTTTCTGTTTTTTGCAACTTTTTTTCCTTGTAATTAAAAATTTCCACACTATTTATATTTTCACGAAATTCAAAATCCTTTTCGTTTTTCCAAATGAATTTTTGTTCTTCTATTTTTTTGCCATCTTCATAATCAATAGGAATATTTTCAAATTCTTCAAAATTTATCTTGTATAAATATAGTCGTTTACCAACATCATTATATTTTATAAAATTTCCAAATGAAGATGAATTTCTTTTGTAAACCTCTTTATAAATTTTTCCATTTTCAAGGTAAGCTATTTTTTTTATGGATTTGTCTATATATTTCACACTGTTTGTTCTTATTTCTATTGGTTTGTAATCATTTATATAAAAAATTGTATCTATTTCACTAAGCTGATTATTGATAAATTTCTTATTTATGATGATATGATTTATTGTGTCAATTTCTGATGTTAAATTGTTTTTAGTTTCTCCGTTTTGAATTTCATATGAGGATTTAAACACAGCTTGACCTCCATATTTTGGGAAATAGAAGAATTCTACGACTCCGTAATCTTTAAGGTTGGTATTGTAATTTATTCTTTTAGTAGTGTTTTTATTTACATCAAAAAAAGATTTAGCTGGTGTTCCTGATATTTTCCCATTTCCATCTAATTGTTCAATATAAACATTTTTGATTTTCCCGTAAAACAGATAATCTGATGCGGATGAAATATATCTTTGAGGATGTAAAATTTTATCTAAATATTCATCGTCATAGCTAATAAAGCTATTGTAGTTATTTTTCTGTCCAAAAGTCAAAATATATAATGAGAGAAAAGATAGAGTAAATAAATATTTCATTTTTAGTAAAGTATTTTTGTAAAATTGCACACAACGTGACTGTGCTTTGCGAAGTTGCGGAATTTAAAGCCAAAACTTTGGACTAAAAAAACAACTTAAGCAAAAGGCAACTAATTGATAAATTTAAACAAATTATTTAATTAGTTGCCTTCTGCGATATTTATTCTAAAACTTAAATTCTATCTAAAACCCGCAATTTAGCAAAATACATGTTATGCACAGATATTTTAATTTATTTTGGCCATTGGTATAGCACAAACTTGTTTAGTTATATAACTTACTAAAAGATAAAAAAATTGATTTGGGCAAGAAACAATTGCTTCATTAATTGCTGATTGATATTTACCTTTTAATATATCTTCATTCAAAGTAGGCCTATAACGAGCAACTGTGCCAAGATAAAATGCAAACGCTAAAATACTTGATAATCTATGAAGTCTTGAATTGTCTAAATCTAAATAATATCTATAACCAGCTCTTGTTATCATTGGAAATATTCCTAAACTTTCAATATCTTCAACTAATCTTGGGTAACACATTTTCCAACTTGTTGGAGATTTAGGTGTATAATTAATATTTAATTTAGATTTATAATGGTTGCAACTTAAATCATTTTCAATATCCAACTTTTGAAGTTTTTCTTTCAGAATATTCTTCGAAAACTTTTCTGTTTTCATTAATTTATCAAACTTCTTTTCGTAAGAAATCGTATAAAATAATTTGTTATGTTGGTTATTAGTTCTAATTTTGATATCAACGGGTAAAAATTTTCGCTTTGTACCTGGAAATAAGTTTAAGGCGTAGCTTATTTCGTGGATTTCTGGTAAATCTCTTAGTAAATCTTGAAATTGAATATCTAGACCTTCCTCATTTTTTATTTCTTTTCCAAGTGTTTTTGCAAATTCTTGAAAAATAAAAATTACACCGTTGTCTTTTTTCGCTAAGTTTAGAACATCTCGACTATTTGAAGGTAAAGTTAGACCGTGATGCTCCATCTTAGTTTCTAAGTCATAACCATTTTTAATTAGATAAACTTTTACAAGATTTATAAAGGAATAATATAAAAGAGTCCCTTTAGAAGGCATATTTGCAGAAAGAGAGGAATTGTAAAAGTCTTGAGAAAGTTTAGTAAAGTAAATAGCTTTCTTCAAATTTTCTTTGTTTTTTCCAGTCGAATCTCTTTTGATTGAATTGAGTTCACTTTGTAAAAAAGCTTCAAGATAATTGAAAGGTTCCGATGTAAGAATGAATGGAGCGCCGGCTTCATTTTGGAAAGGGAAATATTTTACAGGTTTATAATCTCTTAATGATATTTCTCCAATATCTTCTAATTTCATAAGTTTTCTTGGTTAATAATTGTGCATAACGTGCCTGTGCTTTGCAAAGTTGCGGAATTTAAAGCCAAAACTTTGGACTAAAAAACCAACTTAAGCAAAAGGCAACTAATTGATAAATTTAAACAAATTATTCAATTAGTTGCCT
>SMEN01000040.1_pt1 | contig 58240 bp, 47 predicted proteins | sample 2456271 | NCBI WGS metagenome assembly SMEN01 (sample SAMN10132593, study PRJNA489261) | soil metagenome | isolation source: day1 control-loamy sand soil ammended with raw manure from dairy cow... | place: USA | collected 2015-04-01 | reverse complement strand
AAGCCTCCACCTTCAACAAGATCTTCTCCGCGCAGACGCTGTACTTCTACAACGCCACCTTCCGCTACCTGGTGCCCGACGTGCGTTGGTTCCCCACGGGCAGCGGCACCGCCACCTCCATGGTCCAGGCGCTGCTGGCCGGGCCCGCGCCGTACCTGGAGAACGCGGTGGTCTCCGCCTTCAGCTCCGCCGGATCCCTGGTGCGCTCCGCGGTGCCGGTGCGCGACGGCACCGCGACCATCGACCTGAGCAGGGCGACCTTCCAGGACGCCACCGACCAGATGCTGCTGCTCATGGACCAGCAGCTGGAGGCCACGTTGATCCCGCTGAACAACGTGACCAACGTGAAGATGCTGCAGAATGAAAACGAAATCACCCTGGCGGACCAGAGCACCACCATCGAGCCGGCGCTGGTGAACCCCAGCACCCCGGACACGCTGATCGGCATTGCCGACAAGTCGCTGGTGTACGTCAAGGGCCGCTCGATCATCCCGGTGGGAGGGCTGCCGGAGATCTCCCGCTACAACCCGCGCGAACCGGCCATGTCGCCGATCGGCAACCGCTACGCCTTCCTGAACGGCTCGCGCAAGCAGCTGTGGACCATCGGCGAGGACGGTGCGCTGGACCTCGGCTTGGAAGGCGAGTCCCTGATCCAGCCGTCCATGGACCTTGCCGGCTGGACCTGGACCGCTGACAACCATGACGAGAACCCGCTGCGCGCGGTGCCGGACGACATCGCCGGCAAGGGGGAGGCCCGCACCATCAACGTGCCGTGGCTCGAAGGTTCCACGGTCAGCTCGCTGCGCATTTCCCGCGACGGGGCCCGTGCGCTGATCGTTGCCACGAAGGACTCCACCACGACCGTGTACGTCTCCGGGGTGATCCGCGATTCCGACGGTGTGCCGCGCGGCCTGAACAAGACGCCGATGAAGATCTACCCGGATGTTCCGGTCGACACCGCGGTGTGGGAATCGGACCGCTCGATCATCGTCGCCGACCTGAGCCTCACCGAGCCGGTACTGGCCGAGCAGATCACCTTCCAGGGCGGAAACAAGCACCTGCAGGTCCTGCTGGGCATGGTGGGAATCGCCGCCGGCACGGGCGACAAGCGGGAAGTCTACGCCGAGTCCCAGGACCAGCTGTTCACCCTGGTGGGCAACTCCTGGCACGTGCTGGACGACTTCGCCAAGGACATCTCCTACCCGGGGTAGCGGTATCCACACCCGGCGCCCCGCTGCGGCCGCCGAGCCCTTCGGCCGGCCACCATGGAGCATGGGCTCCAACGACCGGGAATTCCTGCGGGATCTGGACCAGCTGTACGGACAGAAGACCCCGCAATGGCTGCGCTTCGCGCTGCGCGAGACCGTGAACTTCCTGCTGCCGGCCAGCTGCGCGGTCTGCGGCCGGGCCGATGACCGGCTGTGCGCCGCCTGCCGCAGTGCGGTGCGCCACCAGCTCGGCCTGCCTCCGCTGCCCGTAAGCCTAAACCGCTACCTGGAACTGCCGGCTCTGGCCGGGCAGATCCCCGTGGCCGCCTGCGGGATCTACGGCAATGAGCTGGCCCGGGCCATCCTTGCCTACAAGGACCACCAGCGGTACTTCCTGAAGAACCTGTTCGCCCCCTACCTTGCGGCCGCGCTGAACGCCGCGCTGGTCCCGCAGACCAGCGCCCGGCGCACGCTGATCGTGCCCATGCCCACCTCGCTGAAGGCGGTGGCGCGCAGGGGCTACCGGCCGGTGGAATCCATGCTCCAGTCGGCCGAGCGCCTCGGACTGCTCGACGCCGGGCTGGAGCTTTCCCCGGTGCTGCACTACCGGCTGGGCCAGGTGTTCAGCGGCGCCCAGAAGAGCAAGTCAGGAGCCGACCGGCGCGGGCGGCGCGTGCAGCTGATTGCCGAGATCCCGCGTGTTCGCCAACAGCCGATCCTGCTTGTCGATGACGTGATGACCACCGGCGCGACCCTGCAAAATGCCGCAGTTACCTGTAATAACGCGGGATTTGAGGTGCTCGGGGCGGTGGTCCTTGCGCTGACCAGGCCGCCGGGCGAGGAAGGGCCGGGGCAATTACGCTGACCGCGATAGGAAATGTGCGCGTTCTGTACTTGAATCTGGGGCGTGGTGGCCTAAGGTGAAGTATGGGTTGCATCACATGGATGCAGCGAAGCCCATCTTCAGTTCGAAGCGACGAAACTTTCGAACTGTTGTGTCACCCGACTCTATTTTGGAGGACACCATGGAGCTGAACTACAGCGGACGCAACATCACCATCTCGGATCGCTTCCGGGAGTACGTTGACGAGAAAATCACCAAGGTCGACCAGCTGGCAACCAAAGTCCAGCGCATTGACGTCAAGGTCGTCAAGGAAACTCACGCCCGCAACCAGAGCACTGCACTCTCCGTGGAACTGACGGTTGTCGGTCGAGGACCGGCCATCCGTGCAGAAGCCCGTGGCGCCGACAAGTTCGCAGCCTTCGATGTCGCCTTCGCCAAACTGCTTGAGCGTCTGCGCAAGGCCCGCGACAAGCGCAAGGTGCATCGCGGAAACCATGCCCCGGTGGCAGTCCACGAGGCCACAAGCGCGCTGCCAGTGGTACCTACCGACAAGTCTCTGGTCGAGGAAACCCTTGCAGCCCAAGCCGCCGCCGAGGCGGCCGAGGCCGAAGAGAACGCCGAATACTCGCCGGTCGTGATCCGTCGCAAGTCCTTCCCGGCCGAAGTCATGAGCGTCGATGACGCCGTTGACCGTATGGAGCTGGTGGGGCACCCGTTCTACCTGTTCATTGATGAAGCTACCGGAGAGCACGCCGTGGTCTACGGACGCACCCAGTACCAGTACGGAGTCATCACCCTGGATGCTTCGCTCAGCGCCGAGTCCGAGTCGACCGTCGAGACCCGCGGGTACCGCGACAAGGCAATGGCAACCGAGGGCTAGTCATTAGCAATCCATCAATCAAGGGCGGTCAGCGCACCCTGAGCCTGTCACAGGCTCGACGGGTTGCGCTGGCCGCCCAAGGCTTATCCCGGGCCCGCCCGGACAAGCCGGTGACCCTGCGGCGGATGAACTCGACGCTGGAAGCCATTGCGCAACTGCAGATCGATTCGATCAACGTGGTGCGGCGCGCCCACTACATGCCGCTCTTCGCGCGGCTTGGCGCCTATGACACCGGGGCCCTGGATGCGCTGGTGGCCCGCCGGCGCGGGCCCATGACCGAATACTGGGCGCACGAAGCCAGCTACGTCCGCAGCGAGCTCGTCGCGGACCTGATCACCTGGCAGCGGCGCGGTTGGGTCGACCGTTCTGATCTGTTCACCGGAAAACACCATGAGCTGACCGAGAGTGTATTGTCATATCTGGCCGAGCATCCGGGGACTACCGCCCGTGAACTCAGCACGGCCTTGGACGTGCAGCCGGTCGGGGAGAAGCAGCACTGGGGCTGGAACTGGAACGACACGAAGTTCGTCACCGAGGCGCTATTCGCCCAGGGCAGGATCCTTGCGCTGGGTCGCAGCAGCCAGTTCGAACGCCGCTTCGCACTGGCCGAGGACGTGATCGACATGCCGCCGAGGCAAGACGCGCAGGACAGGGAACCCGCACTGCGCCGGCTGGTGCTGCGGGCGCTGCGCGCACTGGGCGTGGGTACCTCCCACTGCATTGCCGAGTATTTTCGACTGCCCTCGACCCAGGTTGCCGCCTTGCTGCGCGTACTCGTCGATGAGCGATTGGTGGAGCAGGTGGAGGTCGCCGGCCTTGCAGGGAGTTGCTACCGGCTTCCCGGCGCAGTGATCCCGCGCAGCATCGAGCCTGATCTTCGACTGCTTTCGCCCTTCGACTCCATGGTTTTCAACCGGCGCAGGCTGGAACGGTTCTTCGGGTTCGAGTACCGGGTGGAAATCTACGTCCCGCAGGCCAAGCGGCGCTACGGGTACTACGTGTTCCCGATGCTGCACGGCGAGGAATTCGTAGGTCGGGTGGACCTGAAAGCCGACCGGCGCAACGGGGTGCTGCAGGCCAAGGCGGTGCATTTCGAGCCCGGTGTTTCCCCGGAAGTTTCCGGCGCGCTGGACCGCGAGCTGGGGCGGATGGCGCAGTGGCTCGGGCTGGGCAGGGTTGAACGTTGACTGTGAACTGCCTGTTCGGTCCATTGCCGTTCACCACAAGAACACCGCAGAGACCGTTGAAATAGCGTTTGACGACGTTTTCCTCACGTAGACTGATTACGCCAGATTTACTGTGCTTGAGATATTGGGAGCTACCACGTGGCATCATTGCTAGAACGTATTTTGCGTACCGGCGACAAGAAGACCCTGAAGGTTCTTCGTAAGTACGCCGACACGATTAATACGTTGGAAGACGAGATTCGTGAACTTTCGGATGAAGAACTCCGGGGGGAGACCGAAAAGTTCCGGGCTCGCCTGGCCGATGGTGAATCGCTCGATGCCCTGCTTCCCGAGGCGTTCGCCGTAGTGCGCGAAGCCGCGGACCGCGTGCTGGGCATGCGTCACTTCGACGTCCAGCTGATGGGCGGCGCGGCGCTGCACATGGGCAATATTGCCGAAATGCGCACCGGTGAAGGCAAGACCCTGGTCGCGACCGCGCCTGCCTACCTGAATGCCCTGAGCGGCAAGGGAGTGCACGTGGTGACCACCAACGACTTCCTCGCGCAGTACCAGTCCGACCTGATGGGCCGCGTCTTCCGCTTCCTCGGCCTGAGTTGCGGCTGTATCCTGGCCAACATGGATCCCGCCGCGCGCCGCAAGCAGTACGCTGCCGATATCACCTACGGAACGAACAACGAATTCGGTTTCGACTACCTTCGCGACAACATGGCCTGGAGCAAGGACGAGCTCGTCCAGCGCGGCCACCACTTCGTCATCGTCGATGAGGTCGACTCGATCCTCATTGACGAGGCTCGTACCCCGCTGATCATCTCCGGCCAGGCCTCGGGCGACGTGAACCGCTGGTATGTCGAGTTTTCCAAGATCGTCTCACGCCTGACCCGTGAAGACGATTACGAGGTCGACGAGAAGAAGCGCACCATCGGCGTGCTCGAGAGCGGCATCGAGAAGGTCGAAGACTATTTGGGCATCGACAATCTCTACGAGGCGAACAACACCCCGCTGATCGGCTTCCTGAACAATGCCATCAAGGCCAAGGAGCTGTTCAAGAAGGACAAGGACTACGTCGTGGTCAACGGCGAAGTCATGATCGTCGACGAGCACACCGGTCGTGCGCTGCAGGGCCGACGCTACTCCGAGGGCATGCACCAGGCGATCGAGGCCAAGGAAAACGTGGAGATCAAGGCCGAGAACCAGACCTTGGCCACGGTGACGTTGCAGAACTACTTCCGTATGTACGAGAAGATCTCGGGCATGACCGGCACCGCGCAGACCGAGGCCGCCGAGTTCTACGGCACCTACAAGCTCGGTGTCGTGGAGATCCCGACCAACAAGCCAGCAATCCGCCAGGACCAACCGGATCTCATCTACAAGAACGAGATCTCCAAATTCAATGCGGTCGTCGAGGACATCGAAGAACGCCACAAGACCGGCCAGCCGATCCTGGTGGGCACCACCAGCGTGGAGAAGAGTGAATACCTGTCCCGGCTCCTGGCCAAGAAGGGAATTCGCCACGAAGTCCTGAACGCCAAGCAGCATGCACGCGAAGCCGCCGTGGTCGCGATGGCCGGCCGCAAGAACGGCGTGACCGTGTCGACCAACATGGCCGGCCGCGGTACCGACATCATGCTAGGCGGCAACGCCGAATTCCTCGCGGTGGCGGAAATGGAACGCCGTGGCCTGGACCCGGAAAACCACGCCGACGAATACAACAAGCAGTGGGATGACGTCTTCGAGGCGGCCAAGAAAACCGTGGCCGCTGAAGCCGAGGAAGTCACCAAGCTCGGCGGGTTGTACGTGCTGGGCACCGAGCGCCACGAATCGCGCCGCATCGACAACCAGCTGCGCGGTCGCGCCGGACGCCAGGGCGATCCGGGCGAATCCCGTTTCTACCTGTCGATGACCGATGACCTGATGCGCCGCTTCAACTCCGGCATGGCCGAGCGCATCATGAACAATCCCTCGATGCCCGACGACGTGGCCCTGGAATCCAAGATCGTTTCCCGAGCCATCGAATCCGCGCAGGCCCAGGTTGAAGGCGTCAACGCCGAACAGCGCAAGAACGTGCTGAAGTACGACGACGTCATGAACCGCCAGCGTGAAGCGATCTACACCGACCGCCGTGCCATCCTGGAAGGCGACGACCTCGAAGAGAAGGTCGGCCACTTCCTGGAAGACGTCGTCAAGGCCATGGTCACCGAAACCACCCAGGTGGGCAACCCGGATGACTGGGATCTGAAGCAGCTGTGGACCAACCTCAAGCAGCTGTATCCGATCGGCATCTCCATGACCGAGGTCATCGACGAAGCCGGCGGACTCGGCCACCTTTCGGCGCAGTTCCTGGAACGCGAGATCCTCTCCGATGCGCAGTACCAGTACGAGCTGCGCGAGAACCGCGTGGGCTCCGGCGTCATGCGCGACCTCGAACGTCGCGTGGTCCTGTCGACGATCGGCCGCAAGTGGCAGGAACACCTCTACGAGATGGACTACCTCAAGGAAGGCATCGGCCTGCGGGCCATGGCGCAGCGAGATCCGCTGGTTGAGTACCAGCGCGAGGGCTACACCATGTTCCTGACGATGATGGAAGCCATTCGCGAGGAAAGCATCGGCACCTTGTTCAACCTGGAAATCCCGAGCGGTTCCGAGGAATCGGGCGAGCCCCAGGCCGCTGCTGCGAGCCAGCCGACGAACCTGCAGTTCACCGGGCCGGATGAGGAAGGCCACGCGAGCACCACCCGCGCCCAGGCCGCCAAGTCGGAAGGCAAGTCCGAGAAGAAGGCCAACAAGAAGAAGGCCAAGAACAAGCGCTAAAGCATTTCAACGCTTGTCACCTGCCACCGTCCGTGCCATGGCTCTACCCGCAGAGCCACGGCGCGGACGCGGTATTTAAAGCCAAGGATCACCGTGCACTCCCATCCGCCGCCCAGGGTACTGCGCAGCCGCATGGACTGCACCTGCCCGTGGCTTGTGCCTGGTTCCGGGGCGGTCTTGTATCCGTCGGTCTCGATCAGCGCCTGATCCCGGAGCTTGCGGATGCAGTCCGGGTTCATGACGAAGTTCAGCTGTGCGACGGTCCGGTAGCCAGCGATGATCTCGAAGACCGCGCGGGACACCGCATGCGACAGCCTGACCACGTTGATCCGTTCGGAACGACAGCCTGGGCCGCGATGGAAGATGTGGTCCATCGGCACGGCGATAGCGGCAGGAGTCCGGTTCTCGGCGGCCGTCACAGGCTGTTGGCAACGACTACGGGAGCTCTTGCGCTGGTTCAGGACTTCTCTGCGGGCTTCGATTTCCCTGACCGTATAGGCCAAGTCCTGGAAGCCGGTGTCGGTGCTCATGGGGACTCCTCAAAGGTTGTTCACTGGTATGCGGCGGCGCTGCCCGGATCACTTCAGGGGCGGAAGCGAAAGAACGGTGCCGATTTTAAGAAGGTCCGGATCGGCTCCGATGGCTGCGCGGTTCAGCTCGTAGATGCGGGGCCACAGGGCGGAGATTTCCGCGATGGTCGCCTGCCTGCCGAGCATCTGCGAGGCAATGCTCCACAGTGTCTGTCCCTTTGCGACCACCACCTCCTGCCGTACGCCCTGCGCGCGTCCCGACGGCTGCTTCTGCCCGCCGACGATCCGGGCCAAAGGCACGTTGATCGCCTCGGCCGACCATCGCGGCGAGGGAAGCTGCTCGCTGGCGGCAACCGGCTCGGGTTCTGAAGCGGTCGTATCCGTCGTTGCGGGAAGCGAGGCGGCGATGCTCTGCTGGGCAGCGCTCGGCCCGGCCCAAGCAGAGGCAACCGTCGCGGAGGATAAAGTCAGCGATGCCCCCAGCGCGGTCCCCAGAACGCCGCGTGCCACGTGCGGGGCCACTGCCTGCAACAGCCGCAGGGTGCGCTGATGCCGCCGGGCGGCGGCCCAGCGGATGGCGTGCGCCGTGGCGGTGCGCAGGATGTAGAACGCCGCGAATAGCGCTGCGGCATAGAGTGCAGGGACGATTATCGTGCCAGATCCAGGGTTCGCGTAATCGAAGACCGGGCGTTCTCGCCAAAGCCAGAACCCAACTCCGGCCAGGATAATGCCGGTTCCCAGCGCCAGTAGGAGGGGCAGAAGCGTTCGTCGTAATCCATCCATCACTAAAACTCTTTTCGTATCGTTTGATGTGATTTGATGAAGTTTGATTCACATGATGACACCTTGATGTGATTTTGTGAAGAGGGTTTCGTCAGCGAGTTTTCCCTCGTACAGTTGGCGCATGCGTTGGGATTCACTTTTCGAGGACCTCGAATCACAGCTTCAGGCGCAGCTGGAGGCGCAATTCCGCGACGAGGTCGCGGAAAACATTCGCATCGAACGCGCTACGGAAAAGCTGGCGGGAAAACTCGCGTCGCTCGCGGGGTGCACCGTGCACCTGCATCTGGCGGGCTCCGTGGAAGCCGTGGGGACGGTGGGGCCGATGGGGGAGGACTACGTGTGCCTGGATGCCGAGGCCTCCAGCCTGCTGGTCACCGTGAAGGCCATCCAGCGGATCACCATGGCCTCGCCCTCTCGGTCTGCGGCGCTGCCGGGGCCCGAACCGTCGCCGGTCAAGCTTCCGGCACTGCTGCGCGGGTTGTTGCGCGACCGGAGCCGGATGCGGATCCACGACGGGTGGGGCAAACTGTTGGCCGAGGGCACCCCGACCCAGATCGGCCATGATTTCTTGATCATCGCCGCCCATCCGCGGGACGAATTCCCCCGCGAATCCAGCATTACCGAACACTCCATCGTGCCGCTGGCCGCGATCGGGTGGATCTCCATACCTAGGGGATACTAATCCACAGTTTTCAACTACAGCCTTTCGCGCACCGCCAACTTGTCGTAGGCTCGGCTCACATATATCCATGTGTTGGAGGTGCGTGCCGTGCCAGCAGAACGACGTGTGAACGAGTCCCGACCCGCCGCCGCAGCGCGGGTCAAGCGGCCCAGCTGGAAAGATCCTCGGCTGGCGCTCGGAGCGGTGCTGGTTACCGCGTCGGTCATCGGCACGGTGTATCTGGTGCGCGGCATGAACGAAACGACGACCGTCTACGTGGCCGGAGCAAACATCACCCTGGGGGAGCAGCTCACCAGCCGCAATCTCAAGCTGCAAGAGGTCCAGCTTGGCGATGCGCTGGGCAAGTACCTGGAAGAAGACGTCGTGGATCTGGGCAAGGCCCGGGCGAACACCTTCATCGGCGCCGGGGAGCTCATCCCGCTCTCCTCGATCACCAGCAGCGAGCTCGGCTCGCGCCGGCCGGTGAACCTTGAACTGCCCGCAGACCTGAGCGAGGCGATTACCCCGGGCAGTTTCGTGGATGTCTGGGTCGCCCAGCGCGCAGCCGGCGGCGCCAGCTACGGCGTGCCGGAGCAGCTGGCCTCCATGGTCGAGGTCTCCGCGCGCGTCGCCCAAGCCGGAGGGCTGGTGGGGAACAACGGAACCAACCTGGAGCTGCTGGTTGAAGCGGACAAGCTTGAGGCCTTCCTGCAGGCGCTGGCCAACGACGCGCGCATCACCGTGATCTACAACCCGGCGGGTGGGCAGCAATGAGCGTCTCGGTGGTGGTCCTTGGCCGCGATGAACACCTGGTGCGCCAGATCGAAGGGTACCGCGGAGAGTTGATCGTGGTGAGGGTCTGCGACGACGCGGCGGAGGCCATTGCGGCCTGCGCCGCCAGCGCGGCCGACGTCCTGCTGGTTTCCGAGCGGGGCCTCATGCCGCCCATGGAACAGGTCGACCAGCTGACCGGGCAGCGTACCGTGGTCGCCCTGCTGGATCCGAAGCCCGGGCGCACCACCATCGTCCCGGGCCTGGTTGAAATCCAGGACACCGTCGGCATGGTCGAACTGGAAGCGCTCATCACCCGGGCACTGGGCAGCCTGGGCGGCGCTGCCGAGGGACGCGGAGCCGGGTCCTCGGCGGCACCCGAGGAAGGTGCCGGGCGGGAAGGGAGGATCGTCTGCTTCTGGGGCGCTCCGGGATCTCCGGGACGCAGCACCGTGGCGCTGAACTATGCGGTGGAGGCGGCCGTGGCCGGGCTCTCGGTAGTACTCGTTGATGCCGACACCTATGCGGCGGCTCTCGCGATCCAGCTCGGCCTGATGGATGAATCGGCCTCGATCGCGCAGATGTGCCGCGTTGTCGACTCCGGTTCCCGCGACCCGGCCCGGCTCCGCGCGACCTGCCTGGCCGTCGAGGTCGCGGATTCCACGCTCATGGTAGCCACCGGCATCCCCCGGGCCAGCCGTTGGCCCGAAGTCCGTGCGGCGGCCCTGCGCCGGGCCGCGCTGACCCTGCGCTCCCACCACGATCTGGTGGTGCTCGATGTGGCTCCCTACATCGAGCTGGACGAGCAGCTCAGCTTCGACACCCAGGCCCCGCAGCGCAACGCGGTCACAGTGGAAATGCTGCAGTGCGCCGATGACGTTTTCATGGTGGTCGCCGCCGACAGCCTGGGTATTCCCCGGGCGCTTCGTGCCATCGATGAACTGGAGGATAAAGTCCCGGGAATCGAACCGCAGATCATCTTCAACAAGGTGTCTTCGGGCAATTCCGGGCACAGCCCCAAACGCCGGGTTCTCGAGGCCTGGCAGCGTTTTGGACCAACGCACCCCGTCGTTGGCTTTTTGCCCAATGACAACCCGATTTGCCATGCTGCAATCTTGGCTGGAAGCCCATTAGTGGAAATAGCTCCCAAAAGTTCATTACGTTCAGAAATACGGTCATTGGCCGGCATTAAATCTTCGGATTCCCCGGCAAAGGGAAAGACTCGTCGATTGGCAAAGAACCTGTGAGCCCGAAGCGCTGGAAACATGTAATGTGGGTAAAACTATGGGTCCGCAACGGCGCGGACCAATCGAACCGTTCTTGGAGGCGTTCACTTGAACTCGTCGAATTCCAGCATGACTGAATCATTCATGGCGGAGACTCTCACCCCAACCTTGGTGAGCGAGTACTACGGCCAGATCGCAAAGGAGGATGTTGCGGCCTACAGGCCGAACGAACTCGAATCGCGTGTCGCCGCCCATCTGGAAATCGGCTTTGAGCGCGAAGCTGATCACGCCAACGTCGCCATCACCCGCAATGCGGGCATTTCCGTGGTCAACATCGTCACCGACGACATGCCGTTTCTGGTGGACTCGGTCACCACGGCGCTGGTCAAGCGCGAAGCCCCCATCCAACTGGTGGTCCACCCGACTTTCGTGGTTTCCCGCGATCGCACCAGCGGCCAGATCCAGAACCTGAGCCTCACCGGCACCCAGCACATGGCCAGCGGCGATACCGCCGCCCTGTCGGATCTGAGCACCTTGGTCTCCTCCGAATCGCTGACCAAGATCGAATCGTGGATCTCTGTTGAGCTCGCCCGTGAACTGAGCGACGAACAGGCCGAGGACATCATCACGGGCCTGTACCAGGTCCTGGGCGATGTGCGCGTCGCCGTGAAGGACTGGCCGGCCATGCTGGACCAGGCGAAGGCCATTGCAGAAAGCCTCCCGCAGACCACCAACGCCGGCCAGATCGCCGAGCTGGAGCAGGCCGTTGAGCTGCTGAACTGGATGGCCGACGACAAGTTCACCTTCCTGGGCTATCGCGAGTACGACCTGGACACCGTGAACGGCGAGGACGTCCTGGTGGCCCGCCCGGGAACCGGCCTGGGCCTGATGAGCGAGCTGGAAAACCAGGGTCCGCAGCATCTGACCAAGCGCGGCCGCATTACCGCGCGCGACAAGCGTGCGCTGATCGTCACCAAGGCCAACGCCCGGTCGACCGTGCACCGCGGCGTCTACCTGGATTACGTGGGTGTCAAGAGCTTCGACGCCAACGGTGAGGTCAACGGCGAACGCCGCTTCATCGGCCTGTTCTCATCGAGCATGTACACCTCCAGCGTGAAGTCCGTTCCGGTCGTGCGCGAAAAGGTCAAGGCGGTGTTGAAGAACACCGGCTTCGCCCGCAACTCGCACTCCGGCAAGGACATCACCACCATCCTTGAGACCTACCCGCGCGACGAGATGTTCCAGATTTCCGTCGAGGACCTGACCTCCACCGCCCTGGGTATTCTGCGCCTGCAGGAGCGCCGCCGCACCTCGGTGTTCATCCGCACCGACGACTACGGTCGCTTCGTCACCGCCATGGTCTACATCCCGCGTGACCGCTTCTCCACCATGGTCCGCCACCGCGTGGAGCAGGAGCTGCAGACCTCCTTCAACGCGGACTCGGTGGAGTACGAGGCCCAGCTGGGTTCCGGCGCACTGGTGCGCCTGTTCTACCGCCTGCGCCTGCAGCGCCACGGCTTGGCCCCGGTCGTGGACCGCAAGGCCCTGGAAAACCGCATCGCCATGGCCGTGCGTTCCTGGTCCGACGCCATCGTCGACGCGGCCCGCGACAGCCTGGAAGCCGGCGTGGCCAACCAGCTGTCCAACACCTGGGCCGAGGCGTTCCCCGCCTCCTACAAGGTCCAGTTCGAGATCGACGACGCGCTGAACGACATCGAGCTGCTCGCCGAACTGCAGGAGCCTGAGGCCTCCGCAGGCCCGGTCGTCTCCTTCTACGATCCGAAAACCGATGACGAGGATGCGCTGGTGACCAAGCGCATGAAGATCTACGTCGATCGCCCGCTGCTGCTCTCGCGCATTCTTCCGGTGCTGCAGGACCTGGGCCTGGACGTCGTGGACGAGCGCCCGTACGAATTGAACCCGGAGGGCATCGGCCAGCGCTTCATCTACGACATGGGCCTTAAGGTCGACGACTCCATCGACTTCGCCGCCGTCCAGGACAAGCTGGCGGCCGCCTATGCCGCAGTGGTCCGCAACGAGGCCGAGTCCGACAGCCTCAACGCACTGGTACTGCGAGAAGGCCTGGACTGGCAGGAAGTCGCCATGCTGCGCGGCTATGCGCACTACCTGCTGCAGCTGGGTGTGCCGAATTCGACCGGCTTCATCGCCGGCGCGCTGGTGAGCAATGCCGCGGTCACCCACGGCATCGTCGAGCTGTTCCACGCCACCTTCAACCCGAAGCTGAGCGCAGAGCAGTCGCAGGCGCTGCGCGCCGCCGCCCACGAGAAGATCACCGACGCGCTGGAGGCCGTGCCGACGCTGGACGCCGACACCCTGCTGCGCCGCTTCGTGAAGGTCATCGAGGCTACCAAGCGGACCAATTACTATGCCGAGAACCAGCAGGCGCTGGCCTTCAAACTGGCTCCGGGGGAAATCGACTTCGCGCCGTTCCCGCGCCCGAAGCACGAGCTGTGGGTCTACTCGCCGCGCGTGGAAGGCACCCACTTCCGCTTCGGTGCCGTCGCCCGCGGCGGCCTGCGCTGGTCGGACCGGCGAGAGGACTTCCGCACCGAAGTCCTGGGCCTGGTCAAGGCCCAGATGGTGAAGAACTCCGTGATCGTGCCAACCGGTGCGAAGGGCGGCTTCTACGCCAAGCAGCTGCCTAACCCGGCCGTAGATCGCGGGGCCTGGATGGACGAAGGCAAGGGCGCCTACCGCGTCTTCATCCGCACCCTGCTGGAGCTGACCGACAACCTGGTCGCCGACGAGAACGGCGAGCACGTCGTGGCTCCGGACAACGTGGTCCGCCGCGACGGCGATGACACCTACCTGGTGGTCGCCGCAGACAAGGGCACCGCGAGCTTCTCCGACACCGCGAACGAGATCTCCGAGGACAAGGGCCACTGGCTTGGCGACGCCTTCGCCTCGGGCGGCTCGGTGGGCTACGACCACAAGGGCATGGGCATCACCGCCCGCGGTGCCTGGGAATCGGTCAAGCGCCACTTCTTCGAGCTGGGCATCGACACCCAGACCCAGGAGTTCACCGCGGTGGGTGTGGGCGACATGTCCGGCGACGTCTTCGGCAACGGCCTGCGCCGTACCAAGACGATCAAGCTGGTCGCCGCATTCGACCACCGCGACATCTTCCTTGACCCGAATCCGGATCCGGAAGCGGCCTTCGAGGAGCGCGAGCGCCTCTACCACCTGCCGCGTTCCAGCTGGGCCGACTACAACCGCGAGCTGATCTCTGCCGGCGGCGGCGTGTACCCACGCAGCCTGAAGTCCGTTCCGGTCAGCCCGGAGGTCCGCGAGGTCCTGGGGCTTGACGCGTCGGTCACCGCCATGTCGCCGAACGAGCTGCTCAAGGCCATCCTTTCGGCCCCGGTCGACCTGCTGTACAACGGCGGGATCGGCACCTACGTGAAGTCCTCGGCCGAACGGCACGGCCAGGTGGGCGACCGCGCGAACGACTCGATCCGCGTGGACGGAGCGGACCTGCGCGTGAAGGTCGTCGGCGAAGGCGGCAACCTGGGCATGACCCAGCTGGGCCGTATCGAAGCCGCACTGAACGGGGTGATCCTGAACACCGACGCCATCGACAACTCGGCCGGCGTGGACACCTCCGACCGCGAGGTGAACATCAAGATCTTCGTTGACCGCCAAATCAAGGCCGGCAACATCGATCCTGCCGAGCGCAAGGACTTCCTGCTGTCGATGACCGACAACGTGGGTGACCTGGTGCTGCAGACCAACTTCAACCAGAACGTGCTGCTGCTGAATGAGAAGCACGCCGCGCAGACCTGGGCCCCGGCCTACGAGCGCCTGATGCAGTGGCTGGAGGAGCACGCCGACCTGAACCGCGCGCTGGAATTCCTGCCGGGCTCCGAGGAGCTGGAAGAGCGCCGCGCGGCCGGCGGTGTCATGACCGCACCGGAGCTGTCGGTCCTGGCCGCCTACGCCAAGATCCAACTGGCCCATGCGCTGTCCGAATCCGATCTGGCCGAGGATCCCTACTTTGCCGAGACCATGCGCCGGTACTTCCCGGAGCGCCTGGTGGAGCGTTTCGGGGACCAGCTGCAGTCCCATCCGCTGCGCAAGGAAATCATCGCCACGGTGATCGCCAACGACATGGTGAACATCGGCGGCATCACCTACGTATTCCGCGCCATGGAGGAAACCAGCGCCAGCGAAGTGCACATCGCCAAGGTGTTCTGCGCCCTGCGCGAGGTCTACCACTTCGATGCGCAGTTCGACGCGATCAACTCCCAGCCGGCGGGCACAGACGTGGACTACTGGGGCCGCCAGCACCATGACATGCGCCGCCTGCTGGACCGCGCCACCCGCTGGTTCATCAACCGCGTCGACCAGGAACTGCTGGTCGGCCAGGCGGTGGAGCGCTACGAGTCGATCGTCACCCAGCTGCGCGAAGAGCTGCCGCAGCTGCTGCACGGCAACGACCAGGAGCGCTTCCAGCAGTGGCACGCAGACGCCTTGGCCAACGGCATCGGCGAACGCCGTGCCAGCATGTGGGCCTCGCAGTTCGAGTCCTTCGCGCTGCTGGACGTGGCCGACCTGGTGCACCGCACCCAGGAGGACGTGGAGAAGGTCTCGCAGACCTATTTCATGCTCTACGACCTGTTCAGCGTCGATACGCTGCTGAACCGCATCACCAACCTGCCGCGGTCGGACCGCTGGCAGGCGCTGGCCCGTGCGGCCATGCGCGATGACTTGTACAGCACGATCATCGACCTGACCAACGACGTGCTGGAATCCTCGGGAGAGATCACGGACGTGGCAGAGCGTGTTGCGGCGTGGGAAGTGGCGAACGCGGCTAATCTGGATCGTGCGAAGGCAATGTTCGCCGAAGTGAACAGACTTGAACGCGATGACATGGCATCGCTCTCGGTGGCCCTTCGCCTGTTGCGTTCAATCGTCCGGAGGTAATCACCCCTAATGGCCCTCATCACCGAAGATCTACGTCACAAGGCCGACCTCGGTCCCGGTGATGAGGACTGGCTCCACCTGCTGGTGGGGGACTGGCAGCTGGTCTCGGACCTCGCGTTCGCAGACCTGGTGCTCTGGTTCCCCACCGGCGACGGATCCTATGTCGCCTTGGCTCATGTGCGCCCCTCCACCTCGCACACGACCTTCCACACCGACTTCGTCGGCGAGCGGATCCGCAAGGATCTGCGTCTCATGGTGGACCGCGCCTGGGACAGCCGAACCATCCAGCGTTCGGCCGAGCATCCCGGCGCCGACCTGATTCCAGGGCTGACCACGGTGCAGGCAGTCCCTCTGGTTCGCCAGCACCGGACCGTCGCGGTGCTCACGTCGCACTTCGACCGCAGCCAGTCGCGTACCCCCTCGAATCTGGAACTCGTCTACCGGCAAAGCGCCGACGACCTGCTGGCAATGGGCACCAAGGGCCTGTGGCCGGACTTCGCCAGCCCGACCGGTTCGCGCCGCGGCGCGCCCCGCGTGGGCGACGGCTTCATCCGACTCAGTGTCGAGGGAACCGTGGAATTCGCCAGCCCCAACGCCGTCTCGGCTTTCCGCCGACTCGGCGCCGCCGACGTGCTGCAGGGCCAGCCGCTGGCCGACCTGACCATGGCGCTGGTCCGCGACCGGCGAGTGGTCGACGAAACCCTTCCGCTGGTCCTCCAGGGCAAGATGCCATGGCGCACCGAAGTCGAGTACCGCGGAGTCACCCTCTCGCTGCGCGCCATCCCGTTGCGTGACGAATCCAAGCGCTGGGGTGCATTGGTTCTGTGCCGCGACGTTTCGGAACTGCGGCGGCGTGAAAAGGAGCTGGTAACCAAGGATGCGACCATCCGCGAGATCCACCACCGTGTGAAGAACAACCTCCAGACCGTGGCCGCCCTGCTGCGCATGCAGTCGCGGCGCATGAGCTCGGATGAGGGCAAGCAGGGCCTGGAACAAGCCATGCGGCGCGTGTCCACGATTGCCTCTGTCCACGAATTCCTGTCCAAGGGACTGAACGAAACCGTGAAGTTCGACGACTTGATGGACCGCCAGTTCCGCCTGATTGTCGAAATCGCCTCACCGGGGCAGAAGGTCTCCACCCGCCGCGAAGGGGAGTTCGGCATGCTCGATGCCGACTTGGCCACTCCGTTGTCGCTGGTGATCAACGAGCTGGTGACCAATGCCGTAGAACACGGACTGGCCAACCGCGACGGACAGGTGGCACTGATTGCCGAACGCTATCTCGGCGCCGATACCAAGGACTGGCTCAGGGTGATCATCGAGGATGACGGCCACGGGCTGCCCGAGGGGGAGCGCCGCGAAGGGCTCGGCCTGCAGATCGTACGCACTCTGGTGAACAGCGAGTTGTCAGGGGAAATCCATTGGCTGCCCGGCCACGAGGGTGGAACGCGCGTCGTCATCGAAATGCCGTTGACCCTGGATCGCCGGGCCCAGGCCTGAACGTCCGCCGGACTGGCGGCCAGCCGTTGTTCGCCGCAGGAAAAACGAAAGGCGGCCCGCAGAAGTGGAAACTTCTGCGGGCCGCACTTCGCACAGTGCTTAGCGGTACTGCTTCATCAGCGATTTCACGCTGGCTACGTAACGCTTAGTGTCATCGTACATGCCGTACTTCCTCACGCCGCCAAGGCCCTGATAGTACGCAGCGATGGCATCATCCAGATTGCTGGTGTTGTCAAGGTTGTAGCGGATGACTGCAATGCCAGCGGTCACGTTATCCTGCGGGTCCAGCAGATTCAGCTTCTTGCCAACGCGCGAGGACATCCACTCGCCGGTGCTCGGGATCACCTGCATGGCGCCCAAGGCGTTCGCGGGGGATACCGCGCGCATGTTGAAGCCCGACTCCTGCATGGAGTGCGCCAGCGCCAGCGCTGGGTCCACGCCCATGCGGTTGGCGGTGGACACGATGATGCTCTGCATTTCGCTGCGGCTTGGCACGGAGACCGAGTCGAGGTAGTCCTTGTTCTCGTTCGCGCTGCTGACCACATGGTCGGCATAGGTGCGACCGAGGAAGGTGTTGCCGATCTTCTTCTTGGAGCCGCCGGTCGACGTCGAGGATACCGAAGATCCGCTGACCTTGACCTTGTCGCCGATCTGCAGCGGGGTCGAGGTGCTCAGCTGCGGGTTCTTGTCCAGCAGATCCGAGAGCTTCATGCCGTGCTTGGCCGCAATGCCGCCGAGTGTGTCTCCGGACTTCACCGAGTAGCTCGAAGCCTTGGAAGAGCCCGCCGACGGCTTGGACGAGGAGGACGACGTAGAAGTCGAGGACGATGAAGCGCTGCCCGAAACCTTGATCTTGTCGCCCGGGAAAATGGGCTTGGAAGCAGAAATTCCATTCAAGCTCAACAGGGTGCCCAGCTTCATGCCGTTCTTGGCCGCGATGCCGCTGAGGGTGTCTCCGGACGTCACGGTGTAGCTTGCGCCGCCGGAAGTCTTCGAGGACGACGAGGACTTGCCCGAGGAACTGGAGGACTTCGAGGAGCCGTTGATGGTGAGCTTGTCACCGGGGAAGATCGGCTTGCTGGCCGAGATGCCGTTCTTGCTCAAGAGCGCCGACAGGCTCATGTTGTGCTTGATGGCAATTCCGCCCAAGGTGTCACCGGCTTGCACGGTGTAGCTGGCGGATCCGGAGCTGTTCGAGGAGGACTTGCCCGACGAAGAGCCCTTGCCGGAGCTGCCGGTCGATCCGCCGTTGACCTTGATCTTGTCGCCCGGGAAGATTTTGGTGCTGGAGGAGATATCGTTCTTCTTCAGCAGATCGGCCAGGCCCATCTTGTGCTTGGCCGCAATGGCACTAAGAGTATCGCCGGACTTGACGGTGTAGCTGCCGGTTGCCGAAGAAGCCGAAGAACTTGAAGCCTTCGAAGACTTTGACGGCGAACCGTGGCCCGGGACCTTCAACGTCTTGCCTGCAACGATGAAGTCGCTCTTGAGGTTGTTCAGGTCCTTCAGCTTGGCAACGGTGGTTTTGTACTCCACCGCAATGCTGGACAGGCTGGCGCCGGCCGGGATCTGGATCTCCTTGGTGCTGGCCTTGGCTGGCAAACCTAGGGAAGGAACACGGGAAGCAATCAGGTGTGCCTTGATCTGATCTTCGGCGATCTTGATGTTTTCGGGTGTTACCGACTTTGCGGCCGAGCCTGGGGTGTTTACCGATACCGCAGGCGCTGCATAAGCAGCCGGGGCCAAGGCGAGGCTGCCGATGACAGCAGCGGGGATCGCTGCACCTGCGACAACACCTAGCGCATGCGTGGAGACATGGTTCGCTTTGTGGGGCATAGAGTCATTCCTCATTTGTACGGTTGCGATAATCGCGAACAGTCACAAGGGCACCTGAACCGGCTGCTTCAGGAGTTGTTTGTGTTGCAATTGTTATCAAAGTGATACATGAAAATTTACACTACTTGTGTGACGCATGGAAACAGCTGTGACTGGTTTGAACAAAGTTTCTGCGGTGAATCGCAATTTATGGGAACCTTAAGGGGTGAATGAAATTCAAGAACTCGTTGGCCAGTGGCTGACCCTGCCCGATCTGGCCGAAGAATTAGACATTGATATTCGCCGAGTGCACCGCATGCTTGACGAGCGTGAAGTTGTGGCACTGCGCATTGGCGAGCGCAAGGTTCGTTCGGTTCCTGCAGAATTCCTTCAGGATGGTGCGGTGGTCGACAGCCTTAAGGGCACGCTGTCCGTGCTCAAGGACTCGGGCTACTCTGACGAAGAGAGCATCAAGTGGCTCTTCACCGAGGACGAATCGCTTCCGGGAACCCCAATGAACGCGCTGCGCTCGGGCCGTAAGACCGAGATTCGCCGTCGCGCGCAGTCGCTGGCCTGGTAGAGCGACACCGTTTAAGATAAACAATAGGTCTCGACGTTCCTCCATTTGGAAGGAAAGTCGAGACCTATTGTTATGTATGCGTGATGTTCCGCAAGCCTACTTGCTGCGCTTGGTCACCGCGTCGCTGAGGAATTTCATTCCGGCCAGTGCGAGGCAGTGAGCCTCGATCGCGTCCAACGCCCGTAGCGACTGCGAGGTCAGTTCGCTGATGCTACGTTCGGTTTCTTGCAACGCGCCGCTGGCCTGCAGGATTTCGCTGAGCTTTTGCACTTCGGCATCCGAGAGGTCCGGAGCACCGAGCCTGTTCTGGATGAAGTCCCGCTCTTCCGGAGAAGTCAGCAGCAACGCGTGGGCGATGAGTTCGGTTCGTTTTCCTTCGCGGAGGTCGTCACCAGCAGGCTTGCCGGTGATCTCGGGATCGCCGAAAACGCCCAAGACATCGTCACGAAGCTGGAAGGCCTCGCCCAAGGGCAGGGCGAAGGCGCTGTAGCTCTCAAGCAGGCTTTCATTCCCCCGAGCAAGCGCGCCGCCGAGAAGAACGGGGTTCTCGGTGGAATACTTCGCCGACTTGTAGCGGACGATGGTGCGCGCGCGCTTTACGGCTTCGGCCGGATCGTAGGCGGGGCCGGCGGACTCTTCGAGCACATCGAGATATTGCCCGGCCATGACCTGGGTGCGCATGCGGTTGAAGATGGTGCGTGTTGCGGCGTCGACCCCGGGAATCGATGCAAAAAGCTCTTCGCTCAAGGAGAGGCACAAATCGCCGGTCAGGATGGCGCTAGCCATTCCGTAGTTCGCCGCGCTTCCGGACAAGCCCAGCGACTGATGCTGCGCCTCGAAATGCTTGTGGACGCTTGGGCGTCCTCGACGGGTATCGGAATTGTCGATGATGTCATCATGGATCAATGCCGCTGCCTGGAAAAGCTCAAGCGCGGCGCCCAGCTGAATCACATCTGCGGAATCCTTGGGGCCGCCAGCGCCCAAAAAGCCCCAGTACGCGAACAACGGGCGAAGCCGCTTGCCGCCCTGCGTCAAGGTCCGGATCGCGTTGACGATTTCCGCCGCACTGGTGGTAATTGACGAGACTTCATCGTTTTTGGCGGAAAGGAAGTCTTCAAGCTTTGTGGCAACGGCGTCCGTAAAGCTCCGGCTCAGCTCTCGGACTTCAGCCTCAAAGGGCGAGACGGTTTCAGGCAACGACATGCAAAATCAATTCTCCGCGTGAAGGGGCAGATGGCTAGGATCAACTCTACCGGGAATCCATAGGGGATTTTTTCCGGATGTCTCGGCAGGTGCAGGCGAAGTGCCGTGTCGCTCGGTTGCCAGCACACTGTCGGGAGCGCGCACTAATATAGCTGTCATGAATGACAAGGAGCATCGCGCGATCCTGCACGTGGATATGGATGCCTTTTTCGTCTCCGTGGAACTGATCGACCATCCCGAGCTCGTCGGCGAACCTGTCATTGTCGGTTTCCCCGGCGGACGCAGCGTCGTCCTCTCGGCCTCCTATGACTGCCGGGCCAGGGGAGTGCATTCGGCTATGCCGATGAGCCAGGCGATTGCCCTGATGCCCGAAGCGAACATCGTCGAGCCGGTTCACGGGAAATACAGCGCGATCTCCGAGCGGATCATGGCCTACCTCCACACGGTTACTCCGCAGGTGGAACAAGTCAGCGTCGACGAGGCTTTCCTGGATGTCACCGGGAGCATGAGAATGCTCGGAGGACCGGTCGCCATTGGCCAGAAGATCAGGGCGCACATCCAGAACGAGTTCGGGTTGCCTGCCAGTGTTGGCATCGCCCGAAACAAGTTCGTGGCGAAATTGGCCTCGACCTATGCCAAGCCGAACGGGATGACCGTGGTTGCGCCGGAGCGCACCTTGGAATTTCTGCATCAGCTGCCTGTCACCAAGATGTGGGGCGTGGGGAAACGAACTGCCGAGCAGCTTCATGCCTTGGGCATCGATACGGTGGCACAGCTCGCGGCCGAACCCGAGTCGAGGTTGGTGCAGAGATTTGGCGAGCATGGCCGCGCACTATGCCTGCTGTCCCATGGCATAGACAACCGTCCTGTGCAGCCAGTGCGTGAGGAAAAGAGCCTATCGGCTGAACATACCTTTTCTACCGATATCCGGGACAAGGACGTCCTGGAACGAGAGCTGCTGCGCCTCGGGCACCGGGTGGGTCAGCGGTTGCGAGCCCAGGAGAAGGTGGCACGCGGTGTGGGGATCAAGCTGAAGTATCAGGACTTCAGCGGGATCAACCGTTCCAAGACCCTTGCCGCCGCGACGGATTCGTCGTCGGCAATCAGCTCAGAGGCAATCAGCCTGTTTCGGAATCTGTGGCCGTTAGCCCAGCCCATCCGGCTGCTCGGAGTCAAGGCCGAACGGCTCGAAGACTCGGCGCAGGGGATCCAGCTGAGCCTGGACCCCAAGGACGAAAAAACTCGGGAAGCCGAGCGGATCGCGGATCTGATAAGCCAGAAATTCCCGAAGTCGTCGACTGGTCCTGCCCGTTTTCTGCGCCCTAAGGAGTAAAGGACGTGTTTTCCCTACCTATGCCTAAGTTAACAGTGGTGAAGATCAACTAGCAGGGTGGAGACAAAAGAGACTATCCTTGAAGTAGGTTCGAACTATGACTGGGAACTTTTTCCGGGCATGAAGCGTTGGAACCAATAGACGGTGCATGACCGTCTGAAAGTCATTGGAAGGAGAAGGCGATGCCGCTATCGGAACACGAGCAGCGTCTGTTGGAGCAGTTGGAAAAGCAGCTGCACGAAGACCGTCGCTTTGCCTCCAACATGAAAGCCCCATCAAGCACGGGGCGGCTTTCAACCCGCAACATCGCGCTGGGCATCCTCTTGGTCATTCTCGGACTGGCCGGTTTGATTTTCGGAATCTCCCAGCAGGTCATCATTGTTGGTGTCATTGGTTTCGCGGTGATGTTCGGTGGAGTCATGTTGGCGTTGAAGAAGTCGGCAGCAGGAAAAATCGGCCCGGGTGCCAAGCCCCGCGCAGGATCGAATGCGAAGAGCAATTCTCAGTTCATGAGCGGCCTTGAAGAGAAGTGGAACCAGCGTAAGCGGGACCAGTCCGACGGCTAGAGACGATCGTATACAGAGGTGTAACCCTAGGGTTGCACCTCTTTGTTTTTTTAATGCCGCTTTTCAATCCCAGCCCGCGCACAGCGGGTACCTCGGTGCAGCGGGAACCAGGCACGCCGTCGAGGCAACTCGCGGCAATGGGCTGGATCCTCGATTCCCACCAACTTCCTAGGGAACGAATTTAGGGTCTGGAACGCCGGCCCCACTTCCCTCCCCAGCGCCCTCCACATTCCACCACTAAGGGCCCAAATCCCGAATTCCCGGGCATTTTCGGCGCTTTGCCAGGTCTCCTTCGCCAATTCGCGTGCCAGAGGCCCCATGCACCTCCACCGCGTTTTCTTCTCTGAATACGCGGAAATACGCTATTTTTTATGTCTAAACCTTCGGCAAACCCTGTTTGCTGCGTTGACAGTGGAGGGTTGTGGAGTAAAGTGGAGTGCAGTAGAGGGAATCGGGGATTCTGACCACTTCGCGGAGAAAGGCGGTGTGCATGTTCCTTGGAACTTACACGCCGCGACTCGACGAAAAGGGGCGCCTGATTCTGCCTGCCAAATACCGTGACGAGTTAGCTTATGGGCTGGTCTTGACCCGGGGACAGGAACGCTGCATCTACGTCTTCAGCCAACGAGAGTTCGAGAAGCAACACGAGCAACTAGCTCAGGCTTCCCTGACGTCTCGCAAGGCCAGGGACTATGCCCGCGTGTTTCTCTCCGGTGCATCTGACGAAGTTCCCGACAAGCAGGGGCGAGTCACAATCCCGCAGGTGCTTCGCACTTATGGCGGCCTCGACCGCGAGGTAACGGTGATTGGTGCGGGTAATCGCATTGAAATCTGGGATTCCGCCGCATGGCAGCAGTACCTGCAGGAACAGGAAGAAGTATTTTCCGAGACCGATGAGGATTAGCCCTCCTTTTGGAGGACGGCCCATCAGGTCAACCAAGCAGCTGGGATGAGATCTCCAGCCACCTTGAAGGCGAAAACTTCTGGCTTCACTTCCCCGGAGCCAGAAAGACTCGCCGTCAACGGTTGGAGGGGGATCTGATCTCAGCACCGATTTGAACGCGAAAGGGGGCGCAGTGACGAATCAGGATTCCCAACGACCAGCATCAGAACGACATGTTCCGGTACTTCTGGATCGTTGCGTCAATCTGCTGGCTCCGGGTATTGAACGAGCCAATGCAGAAGGGCGTCGGGCAATCGTCGTCGACTGCACCCTGGGCATGGGTGGTCATTCGGAGGCCATGCTCCAGCGGTTCGAGAACCTCCACTTGATCGGCCTGGACCGTGACGAGCAGGCGCATGAGCTGGCCGGTGCTCGCCTGCGGCCCTTCCAGGACCGTATCGACCTGGTGCACGCGGTCTACGACGAAATCGCGGATGTCGTGTCCGATCTCGGTTTCCCGGGCGTCGACGGCGTCCTGTTCGACCTCGGCGTCTCCTCGCTCCAGCTTGATGAGCGCGAACGCGGTTTTGCCTACTCCTACGATGCTCCTCTGGACATGCGCATGGATACCTCAGTCGGGCCGACCGCCGAGGACCTGGTCAACGACCTTGAACGAAACGAACTGCTGCGCATTATCCGCCAGTGGGGCGAAGAGAAATTCGCCGGTCGAATCTCGACAGCAATTGTCGAAGCACGCGCCAAGGACCGAATCACAACCACCGCCCAGCTGGTGGAGGTCATCCGAACAGTTGTCCCCGCTGCGGCGGCCCGCAACCACGGACATCCTGCCAAACGGACCTTCCAGGCGCTGCGTATTGCGGTCAACGAAGAACTGGACGTTTTGGAGCGAGCCATACCGGCTGCCATGAGCTCCCTGAACGTCGGAGGCAGAGTGGTGGTCATGAGCTACCACTCGCTGGAAGACAAGATCACCAAACGACACTTCGTCCAGGGATCGACTTCCTCGGCCCCTCCGGGTTTCCCGGTAGAGCTTGAGGAACACAAGCCTGAGTTCAAGGTCCTGACCAAGGGGACCGAAAAGCCCAGCGAAGCGGAAATCGCCGAAAATCCACGTGCCGCCTCAGCCCGCCTGCGGGCTGTGGAACGAGTTCTTAAGAGGAGCTAGTATGAGCCAACGAGCCCAGCGCCGAGTGCAAAAGAACGTAGCCATGACTGCCCAGCCAGTCGTTGACGGCAGTACTGCCCGCGCCGTGCGCCCCGAGCCCGTTTCCGCTAGCGATCTCAAGTTCGTCGACACGCCGCAACGCGTGACTCTCTCGTTGGTTCCACGGATCAACGAGACGAACAAGCGCTCCATGGTGGTCACGTCGGTGGCCATGGTGATGCTGTTCGTCGCCGTCGTCGTGACCCTGGTCTTGATGAACACGTCCGTGGCCCAGCGTCAGTACGACATCGTCTCCCTGCGCAACCAGGAGCGTGCACTCTCCCAGGAGAACCAGACGCTGCTCAAGGACGCCCAGTCGCTCTCTGCTCCGCAGGCACTGGCCCGGAAGGCCGCCGACCTCGGGCTCGTTGCACCGGGTGCCCCCGGACTGATCGACCTCTCTGAGGGAAAGATCACCCAGCCCGCTGAAGAAGCGGTCAAGGGCGACAAGAACGCCACGAATTACGACACCCTGCCGCTGCCCGGCGAGAGCATCAACGGCAGCAAGAAGGCCAAGGCGGCCGAGGAGAAGCCGAAGTCCACGGCGCCCGAAACCACGGTTGGCAAGCAGGCTTCCGAAAAGCCCGAGCAGGCAGCTGCTGCTGGGACCAAAACTGAAACGGTCGAGCGCAAGGTCGGGGACGACGGACGCCCGGTGTTCACCGAGAGCGAGCTCAACGGCGGCACGATTCCGGCGCCGACCATGAAATCCCCGACGGACTAAGTTTCGATTCCTAAGCTTGAGACAGGGCGGCGTGTTGGCTGTCAAAAATCCACGATGAAGGAAAGTTGGGTTCACCGTGAGTTCGACCGTCGCTGACACCGCGAAGAAGCGCATGCGCTTCGTATTGCTGCTGTCCATTTTGCTGCTGGTGATTATTGCCGGTCGGCTCTTCTGGGTGCAGGGCATCAATCCCGCGGCCGCGGCCAAGGAAGCGGCCGACACCCGCAACCGCGAGGAGATCATCGCGCCCACCCGCGGATCCATCCTGGACAAGAACGGCAACATCCTCGCCGTGTCCGTGGACCGCTACGACCTTGTTGTGGACCAGCGCGACCAGAAGGACACCATCCGGCGCAAGGTGCGGGACGGCTCCAACGCGCGCGAACGCATTTCCTGGGAACAGGCAATCAAGGAGCTCTCCGTGGTCCTCGACCAGGACGTCGACGAGCTGACCAAGGCCATCCGCCCGCAGGAGGGCGCGAAGCCCAAGGGCTACGTCATGATCGCCAAGAGCGTGACCCCCGAGGTCCGCAACGAGGTCATGGAAATCGGCATTCCGCGGCTGAACTCGGTGCTGCGCAGCGAACGCCAGTACCCGCAGGGCGTCATCGCCGGTCCGCTGCTGGGCTTCGTGCGCAACTCCGAAGACCAAAAGGGCGTTGTCGGCGCCGAAGGCCTGGAACTCAGCCAAGAAGAGCATCTCGCCGGCAGCGCCGGCAAACGCAAGTTCGAGGTCAGCGCCGACGGCGTGCGCATCCCGACCACCGAGCTGGAAGAGACTCCGGCCGTCAACGGCCAGGACGTGATGCTCAGCATCGACAACGACATCCAGTACGTCGCCCAGCGCGCGGCGGAGGCCAAGCAGAAGCAGTTCAATGCGGAGTGGGCCACCGTCATCGTGCAGGAGGTCAAGACCGGCAAGCTGCTGGCCATCGGCGACTCGGCCGAACTCGACCCGAACAACCCGGGCGCCACCGAACCGGAATTCCGCCGCTCGGTCTCCATCACCCGCGCCTTCGAGCCGGGCTCCACGGGCAAGGCGGCGATCTTCGCCGCGGCCATCGACCAGGGCAAGGTCAAGCCGCTGGACGAGTTCACGGTCCCGAACAAGAAGACGTTCACCAAGGAGACCATCAACGACTCGCTGCCCCACGCCACCTACGACATGACGGCGGCCGGCATCTTCGCCCGCTCCTACAACACCGGCACGGTGATGGTCGGCAATACCGTCAGCAAGCAGACCCGCTACGACTACATGCGCGCCTTCGGCCTGGGAACCCCCATCGACGTCGGACTGAACGGCGCCAGCGCCGGCCAGCTGGCCGCCCCGGAAACCTGGGACCGCCGCCAGCAATACACCACGATGTTCGGCCAGGGCTACTCGCAGACCGCGTTGCACACCGCGTCGATTTTCCAGACGCTGGCCAACGGCGGCGTGCGCATCCAGCCGAGCCTGATCGACGGGTACCGCAACGAGGACGGATCCATCTCCGAGCCGGCCGAGCGCAAGGAAACCCGGGTTGTGAAGGATTCAACAGCATCCGAGATGCTCAAACTCATGGAATCGGTCGTTGAGTCGGGAACCGGTACTAAAATGAAGATACCGGGCTACCGCGTTGGCGGTAAGTCAGGTACCGGCCAGGCCGCCAGTGCAAAGGGCTACGACGGCTACACGTACTCCTTCGCGGGCGTCGCCCCGCTGGACGACCCGCAGTACGTGGTTGTAGCCACGATGTACCGGCCGCAGGGCAACTGGCGGAACTTCTCGGTGGCGGATACGTTCACCGAAGTGATGAGCCATACGTTGAATACGTACAACGTGCCCCCGAGCACAAGCGATTCAGAGGCGTATAACGTCTTTGTAGGTGAGGAACAAAAGAAACCTTGGTAGTCCAGGAACCCGGCACGCCGCGCGCGCTGGAACAGCATTTGCGTCCGCACTCCGTGGCGGAAACCAGCTTCGAGCAACTGTGCACGGCGGTCGGCGCCCTGCGCGGTGCGCTGAACCCGGCCGCGAACCCGTTGATTCGAGGTGTCAGCCTGAACCCGCAGGTGGTGCAGCCCGGGGACGTTTTCCTCGCGATCTCCGGCGCGCGCCGCCATGGGGCGGAATTCGCCGCCACCGCGGTGGCCAACGGGGCACTGGCGCTGATCACCGACGCCCAGGGCCTGGCCCATCTTCCCGCGGACTTCGAGCTGCCGGTGGCATCCGTCTCGAACGTGCGATCCATCGCCGCCGCCGCGGCCCAGCGCATCTACGGCACCGCGACCCGCTGCCCGGAGCTGTTCGGCGTGACCGGCACCAACGGCAAGACCACCACCACCTTCATGATCCGCTCCATTCTTGAGGCGCTGGGCACCGAAACCGGGCTGGTCGGCACCATCGAGATGTCAGCCCGCGGACAGATCATCCCCAGCGTACTCACCACCCCGGAATCCACCCAGCTGCACGGGGTGCTGGCCCGCATGTCCGAACAGCAGGTCGCCGCGGTGGCCATGGAAGTCTCCAGCCACTCGCTGAGCTACGGACGGGTCGACGCGCTGTCCTTCGCCGTCGCCGGCTACACCAACCTCACCCAGGACCACCTGGACCTGCATGGCACCATGCAGGACTACTTCGAGACCAAGGCCCAGCTGTTCACCCCCGAGCGCAGCGAGCGAGCCGTGGTGCTGGTCGACGACGAGTACGGCCAGCAGCTGGCCGACCGCGCGCTGGTTCCGACCGAGTCGCTGAGCCTGGACCCCGCGCACCCGGGCGCCGACTGGCGCGTGGAGGACCTGCGGCACTCGGGACTGGGGCACAGCTTCCGCATCACCCACCGCGACGGTCGCACCCTGGAAACCCGCACCGGGCTTCCTGGCATGTTCAACGTCGCCAACGCTGCGCTGGCCGCACTGATGGTGCTGGCCGGCGGCGTGCCGCTGGCCAGGCTGCAGCAGGCGCTGGACGCCAGCGACCCGCTGTCGGTTGCGGTGCCGGGGCGCATGCAGGTGGTCGGCGAGTCGCCGGTGGCGGTGGTGGACTTCGCGCACAATTCGGACGCGCTGGCCAAGGCCCTGGATTCGGTGCGCCCCGGCCCCGGAGGACGGCGCATCATCGTTTTCGGCGCCACCGGCGACCGCGACACCACCAAGCGCCCGGACATGGGCGCGGTGGCTGCACGCCACGCGGACATCGTGATCGTCACCGACGACGACCCGCACGGGGAGGATCCTGCCCCGATCCGCGAGCAGGTGGCCGCCGGAGCCGCCCGCGCCATCCAGGCCGAGCGTCCCGAAGTTCAGCTGCACAACATCGCGCCACGCGCCAAAGCCGTGGAGTTTGCTGTGAGTTTGGCGGGTGTCAACGACGCGATCCTCGTGGCCGGCCGAGGACACGAAGTCAGCCAAGACGTCGCGGGAATGGACGTGGAGCTCGACGACCGGGTGGAACTGGCCAATGCCCTGAAACTTCATGGTTTTGTGACCATTGCCTAGCACGCCCCTGTCCATCAACGTCATCGCCCGAGTGTAAAGTCCTTAATGCCATGATTGAACTGTCTTTGACCGACCTGCTGAGCATCACCGGAGGGAAAGCGACGAATACCGCCGCCCCCGACACGGTGGTGACCTCGGCGACCACCGATTCCCGCGATGTCGTACAAGGCTCGCTATTTGTAGCCAAGCCCGGAGAATTCTCCGACGGCCACGCCTTCATCGACGCCGCACTGTCCTCCGGGGCGGTGCTGGCGCTGGCTGAACGCGTCACCCTCGACGAGCAGCGCCGCGAGCACCCGGCGGTCATCGTCCCGGATGCCGTGGAAGCCATGGGCAAGATCGCGGCGCACATCGTCGCCTACCTGAAGCAGAAGAACGACGCGGTGGTCGTGGGGATCACCGGCTCGGCCGGCAAAACCACCACCAAGGACCTCTTGGCGGCCATCCTCTCCGAGGTCGCCCCGACCGTGTCTCCGATCGGCTCCTACAACGGCGAGGTCGGTGTCCCGCTGACCGTCTTCAACGCCACCGAGGACACCAAGTACTTCGTGATCGAGATGGGCGCCACCGGCATCGGGCACCTGACCTACCTCACCGACATGGTCCACCCGAAGATCGGCGTGGTGCTGTGCGTGGGCACCGCGCATGCCGGCGAGTTCGGCGGCGTGGAGAACATCGAGAAGGCCAAGGGCGAACTGGTCGAGGCGCTGGACGCCGACGGGATCGCCATCCTGAACGCCGAGGACCCGCGCGTGGCGCGCATGGCCTCGCGTTCCGGGGGAGCGGTGCGCTTCTTCGGCACCGGGGACAACCCGGTGGAGGGCGCAGGGGTGTGGGCGACCGACGTGGAAGTCAACTCCCAGGGCCAGCCGGAACTGACCCTGCAGTTCCCCGACGGGTACTCCCGACGCATCACCTCCGGCCTGCTCGGCCGCCACCACGTGTCGAACATCCTGGCTGCGGCCAACGCCTCCTGCGCCCTGGGCATCGACCCCGAACTGATTGCCCGCGTGCTGCACGGCCGCACGGCCGGCAGCCGCTGGCGCATGGAGCGCATCGAGCGCGCGGACGGCGTGAGCATCATCAACGACGCCTACAACGCGAACCCGGAATCCATGCGCGCGGCGCTGGTGACCCTGGCCGAGCTGGGCCTGCCGGGCGACAACGCCCCGGCACGGCGCACCTGGGCGGTGCTCGGGGAAATGCTGGAGCTGGGCGAGGAGTCCATCCACCAGCACGACCTGCTGGGCCGGATGGCGGTGCGGATGAACATCAAGAAGCTCGTGGTCGTCGGCCGCGGCGCGAAGGCCGCCTACAACTCCGCGGTGCTGGAAGGCAGCTGGGGCGACGAGGCGTTCTTCGTGGAAAACGTGGACGAGGCCCGCACCCTGCTGCAGGAGCAGCTGGAGCCGGGGGACATCGTCTTGTTCAAGTCCTCCAACGGCGCCGGACTGCGCCACCTGGGTGATGACATTGCAGCATTCGTGAAGGAAGGCGAGAACGCATGATCGCATTAATCGTAGGAGCGGGCATTGCGCTGCTCTTGACCGTGGTGTTCATGCCGCTGTACATCAAGCTGCTCACCAAGAAGCAGTACGGCCAGGTGGTCCGCGACGACGGGCCGATGTCCCACGCGGTGAAGTCCGGAACGCCCACCATGGGCGGCGTGGTCTTCGTGCTCGCGGTGTTCATCGCCTACTTCCTGACCCACGCCATCCTGGGCATGATGGGTCGGGCCAGCGCCGGCATCACCGCCAGCGGCCTGCTGGTGCTGCTGCTGTTCGGCGGCATGGGGCTGGTGGGCTTCCTGGACGACTTCATCAAGATCTTCAAGAAGCGTTCCCTGGGCCTGCGGGCCTGGCAGAAGATCGTGCTGCAGGCCGTGGTGGGCATCAGCTTCGCCGTGCTGGCGCTGCAGTACCCCAACGCCGACGGGCTGACCCCCGCATCCACCGCGATTTCCTTCCTGCGCGACACCAACATCGACCTGGCCTTCGCCGGCCCGATGCTCGGCCTGATCCTGTTCGTGCTCTGGTCGAACCTGATCGTCACCGGCACCACCAACGGCGTGAACCTCACCGACGGCCTGGACGGCCTGGCCACCGGCGCCTCCATCATGGTTTTCGGGGCCTACACGCTGATGGGCATCTGGCAGCAGAACCAGGCCTGCAGCAACGTGAACGCGCTGGACGTGTGCTATTCGGTGCGCGACCCGCAGGACCTGGCCATGCTCGGCGCCATCCTCTCCGGTGCGCTGATCGGCTTCCTGTGGTTCAACGCCAAGCCTGCCAAGATCTTCATGGGCGACACCGGCTCGCTGGCCATCGGCGGCGCCGTGGCTGCCTTCGCCATCCTCTCCCGCACCCAGCTGCTGCTGGTTGTCATCGCCGGCCTGTTCGTGGTCATCTCGCTGTCGGTCATCATCCAGGTGGGCTACTTCAAGCTCTCCGGCGGCAAGCGCGTCTTCAAGATGGCTCCGCTGCAGCACCACTTCGAACTGTCGGGCTGGTCCGAGGAAAACGTCGTCATCCGCTTCTGGATCCTGGCAGGCCTGTTCGTGGCCGCGGGTCTGGGCATCTTCTACTCCGAATGGGTTGTCGCACTGTGAGCGCAAACGCCAATGCCGATCTGGCCGAACTAACCAGCTGGGATTCGAACTGGAAGGGCCTGCGCGTGGTCGTGGCGGGCCTGGGCCTGTCCGGCTTCTCCGCCGCCGACACGCTGATTGAGCTCGGCGCGGTCGTGACCGTCCTGGACGGGCGCGACGACGAGCTGAACCGGCAGCGCGGGGAGACCCTGATGATCGTCGGCGCCCACCAGGTGCTGCTGGGGTCCGAGCACGTCAAGCACCTCCCGCAGGTGAACGATCAGCAGCCGCAGCTGGTGCTCGCCTCGCCGGGCTGGAACCCGCGCCACCCGGTCATCGCCGAAGCCGCCGAGGCCGGCATCCCGGTCTGGAGCGACATCGAGCTGGCCTGGCGCGTGCAGAACCGCGAGGGACGCACCGCGCCGAAGTGGCTGGCCATCACCGGCACCAACGGCAAAACCACCACCGTGGGCATGACCGAGGCGATCCTCCAGGCCGCCGGCCTGAAGGCCATCGCCGTGGGCAACGTCGGCACCCCGATCCTGGACGCCGTGCGCGAGCCGGTCGACTACGACGCCTTCGCCGTGGAGCTGTCCAGCTTCCAGCTGCACTACACCCACAGCATTTCCCCGGTCGCCTCCGTGGTGCTGAACATCGCCGAAGACCACGTGGACTGGCATGACGGGTTCGAGAACTACAAGGCCGACAAGGCCAAGATCTACGAGCGCACGCAGACCGCCGCGATCTTCAACGCCGCCGACGAAGTCACCCTGGACATGGTTGAGAACGCGGAGGTCATCGAGGGCTGCCGCGCCATCGGCTTCACCACCAACACCCCGGCGGTGTCCATGGTCGGCGTGGTCGAGGACCTGCTGGTGGACCGCGCCTTCATCGAGGACCGCCGCACCAACGCGGTGGAGCTGATCGCGCTGAAGGACATCGGGGAGATCGTCCCGCGCCACACCGCTGCCAACGCCGCGGCCGCCGCGGCGCTGACCCGGGCCTTCGGCGTTCAGCCGGAAGCAGTGAACCGCGGGCTGAGCGGCTTCGACGCCGGCGCGCACCGCATCCAGGCCGTCGCCCGCCGTGGCGACATCCTGTGGATCAACGACTCCAAGGCCACCAACCCGCACGCAGCCGATGCCTCGCTGGCGGCCTTCACCAAGGTCGTCTGGATCGCCGGCGGCCTGTCCAAGGGCGTGGACTACAACACGCTGGTGGCCAAGCACGCGGCCCGGCTGCGCACCGTGCTGCTGATCGGCACGGACATCCAGGGCCTGCGCGAAGCGCTGGCCGAGCACGCTCCGGAGGTCGAGGTCATCGACATCACCGCCGCGGTGCACGCCGAAACCGGCACCCTGCCCAGCGGGGCCCAGGTCATGACGCGCGCGGTGTACACCGCGGGGAAGCTGGCCCAGCCGGGCGACACCGTGCTGATGGCTCCGGCCGCCGCGTCCATGGACCAGTTCAGCTCCTATGCCCAGCGTGGCAACGCCTTTATCAGCGCGGTCAGTGATCTGATGGATAGTGATTCCACGGATCAGAACTCCAACGACTAACAGCACGCAAGAGAATCCGGCGCGGGCCGGAAAGCAACAACAGACGGGGGCATTGGTGGTGACCAAGGAGCGCAAGCAGCCGCAGGGCGCCAAGGCCGAGACCGGGAAGGCCGCTGCCTCCGGCAAGAAGCCCGGCCTGCGCCCGCAGGGCGGGATCTTCAGCGGGGTCGAAAAGGCCAGCGCACGCCTGGCCTCCACCGACTACTGGCTGGTACTGGTAACCTCCATCTTCCTGTCGGTGTTCGGCGTCATCATGGTGCAGTCCTCCGCCTCGGTCGAGGCGATCGCGGCGGGCCGCAACGGTTTCACCGTGGCCTTGTCCCAGGCGCTTTTCGCGGGGGTCGGCATCGTCTGCATGCTGGTCATGCAGTTCATCCACCCGTCCAAGCTGAAACGCCTTGCGTGGCCGGCGGTGTGGGCGGCAGTGATCCTGCTGGGCCTTGTCGCGTTCACCCCGCTGGGCCATGAAGTCCTCGGCAACCGCAACTGGATCAAGATCACCTCCACCATCGGCCTGCAGCCCAGCGAATTCGCCAAGCTCGCGCTGGCGGTGTTCTCCGCCTTCATGCTGGAGAAGAAGCAGCAGCACCTGCTGAGCGACGTCAAGCATCTGGTGATCCCGATCCTGGCTCCGGTCGGCGTCGCCATCCTTTTCCTGGTCATGCTCGGCAAGGACGTGGGCACCGCCCTGGTGCTCATCATGATCCTGGCCACCGCGATGTTCCTGGGCGGCCTGCGCATGAAATGGCTGCTGGGCCTGGGCGCCGCCGGGTTCGTGCTGCTGTCCGTCGCCGTGATGTCCTCGGCCAACCGCCGCGGACGCATCAAGGCGTGGCTGGGCATCGACTGCGGCAGCGGAGACCAGTGCTACCAGTCGAACATGGGTATGCACGCTTTCGCTTCGGGGGGATGGTTCGGCGTCGGCCCCGGCCAGTCCCGGATGAAGTGGTCCTATGTTCCCGAAGCGCAGAACGACTTCATCTTCTCCATCCTCGGCGAGGAATTCGGCTTCATCGGCGTGATCTTCGTGCTCGCGCTGTTCGCCATCCTCGCCCTGGCCATGTACCGCATCGCCATGCGCGCCAGCGACCTCTACACCCGCGTGCTCATGGGCTGCCTGATGTCCTGGATCATCGGCCAGACCTTCGTGAACCTGGGCACCGTCACCGGCGTGCTGCCGGTCATCGGCGTGCCGCTGCCCTTCATCTCCTCCGGCGGTTCGGCGATGCTCGCGGTCATGCTGGCCATGGGCTTCGTGCTTTCCTCGGCACGGCAGCAGAAGAAGGACCAGCTGGTCGCCGTCCTGCCTTCCGCGAAGCCGACGACCAAGCCCAAGGACTGAACCCGTCGCCCGGCGTCCGGATCCCGCCGCGCGAACCACCGACCGACCTCCGGCACCCGCTGCCGACGAACCCAAGGAGTAAACCAGCACCATGAGCGAACCGATTCGACTGGTAGTCGCCGGCGGCGGCACGGCCGGGCACATTTCGCCCATGCTGGCCATCGCCGACGCGGTGAAGCAGGACAACCCCGCCGCCCAGATCACCGCGCTGGGCTCGCCCGGGGGACTGGAAACCCGACTGGTGCCGGAAGCCGGCTACCCGCTGGAACTGATCCCCAAGGCGCCGATGCCGCGCAGCATCAACCTGGATCTGCTGAAGTTCCCCTTCCGTTTCGCCAAGGCCGTGAACCAGGCCAAGGCGGTGCTGCGCCAAAGCAACGCGCAGGCGCTGCTGGGGGTGGGCGGCTACGTCTGCACCCCGGCCTACCTGGCCGCCAAGAAGCTGGGCGTCCCGATCTTCGTGCACGAAGCGAACTCGAAGGCCGGCATGGCCAACAAGCTCGGCGCCAAGCACGCCGCCGCCGTGGGCACCACCTTCGCCGGCACCGGGCTGCCCGGCGAGGAACAGGTCGGCATGCCGATGCGCTCCAACGTGGCCACCATGGACCGAGCCGCCCTGCGCGAGGAGGCCCGGGCCCACTTCGGGCTGACCGACGACCGCCCGGTGCTGCTGGTCACCGGCGGCTCCTCGGGCGCGCTGAGCCTGAACAATGCCGTCGCCCAGAGCCTCCAGCAGCTGAACGCCGCCGGCATCCGCACCGTGCACATCACCGGGCGCGGCAAGCAGCTCACCGACGCCACCGGAGCGTTGCTGGCCCACGAGGGCTACACGCAGGTCGAATACGTGGACCGCATGGACTACGCCTACGCCGCGGCGGATCTGATGGTCTGCCGCTCGGGCGCCGGAACCGTCTGCGAACTCGAAGTGGCCGGCACCCCCTCGGTGTTGGTCCCGCTGCCCATCGGCAACGGCGAGCAGAAGCTCAACGCCCGCGAACTCGTCCAGGCCGGCGGCGCGCTGCTGGTCGACGACAAGGACTTCTCCGCCGGCTATATCGCCGAGCAGGTCATCCCCTTGCTGGGCGATCAGCATAAACTGGAGCAGATGTCGCAGGCCGCCTCCTCACTGGGACGGCGCGACGCCGCGCAGATCATGGCACGGAAGATCATCACCGAAGTTTCATCCCGGGTCCACTCGGGACAGGAAGGCTAGAAACATGTCGAAGCGAGCCGACGAACTCAAGGCCGAATTGGGCAAGGTACACCTCATGGGCGTCGGCGGTGTCGGCGTCTCCGCCGTAGCCAGGCTCATGCTGGACTACGGGCTGACCGTTTCGGGATCCGACGCCAAGGACCTGCCGGTCATGGACGGGCTGCGCGAACGCGGGGCGCGCATCCATGTCGGCTACGCGCCGGAGCACCTCGGCGACGCGGACACCGTGGTGATCTCCTCGATCATCAAGCCGGGCAACCCCGAATACGACGAGGCTGTGCGCCGCGGACTGCGCATCCTGCACCGTTCCGAGGGGCTGGAAGCAACCATGCGCGGGCATGACCGCGTCGTGGCCATTGCCGGAACGCACGGCAAGACCACCACCACCTCGCTGACCGCCCACATGCTCAAGACCGTCGGCGCCGCGCCGAGCTTCGCGGTGGGCGCCAACATCCCGAGCCTGGGCACCAACGCGGAACTGGGCAACGGCGGCTACTTCGTGGCCGAGGCCGACGAATCCGATGCGTCGTTCCTGAACTACCGCCCGGACGTCATTATCGTGACCAACGTCGAGGCCGACCATCTGGACCACTACGGCACCGCCGAGGCGGTGCACCAGGCCTTCGTCGATTTCGCCCAGCTGCTGCCGGAAGACGGGCTGCTGATCTGCTGCGCCGACGACCCCGGAGCCAATGAGCTTGCGCACAAGATGCGCCAGAGCCGCGGCGACCTGCGCGTGCAGACCTATGGCTTCTCCGACCACGCGGACCGCCGTCTGGGCGATGCGCGCGCCCTGGACAACGGCCGGTTCGCCGCCACCATCGAATGGGGCAGCGGCCAGGAGCACATCCTGGATCTCGCGGTGCCGGGCCAGCACAACCTGCTCAACGCCGCCGCCGCCCTCTCGGTGGGCATCGACGCCGGGGTGGACGTGGACGACGCGCTCGAAGCCCTGGCCGGCTTCAGCGGTGCTGCCCGCCGCTTCGAATTCAAGGGCGAAGCCGACGGCGTACGGGTGTACGACGACTACGCGCACCACCCCACCGAGGTCACCGCCGCGCTGAAGGCCGGCCGCGTAATGGCAGGGGAGGGCAAGCTGCACGTGCTCTTCCAGCCGCACCTGTTCTCCCGCACCAAGGAGTTCTACCGCCAGTTCGCCAGCGCGCTCTCGCTCGCTGACACCGTAACCCTGCTGGAGATCTACCCGGCGCGCGAGGAGCCCATTGAGGGCGTGAACAGCGAGCTGATCGCCGAACGCGTCGAAGTGCCTGCCCACGTGTTCACGCCGGAGGCGGCCGTGGCCCATGTGGTGGAAAACGCCGAGCCCGGCGATGTGATCATGACCGTGGGAGCCGGCGACGTCACCTATCTCGGCGGCCAGCTGCTCGACGCGCTGTCCTGAGAACCGCTCGACGAACGCAATCCGAGGAATCCATGGACGAAAAAGCCAAGGTCGTTGAACTTCCGCCCAGTCCGGAGAAGAGACGGCGCAAGATCATGCTCATCGGCGGCGCCGCCATCGTGGTGCTCAGCCTGGTCGTGGTCTTGGTGCTGAGTTTCTCCCCGGTGCTGGCCGCCAAGAAGATCGAGGTGACCGGGACCAAGCTGTTGAGTGAAAAGCAGCTGCTGGAGTCGTTGGCTCCCCTGGAAGGCACTCCGCTGCCGCGGATCTCCGAGGCCAAGGTCGAAGAGTTGCTCGGCGAGCAGCCGGCGATCGACAGCATCGTGGTTCGGGCCCAGATGCCGGACACCCTGGTGGTTGAAATCCATGAGGAAGTGCCCGTGGCGATCCTGGTGGACGGCAAAACCAACTATCTGGTTTCCGACACCGGAGGCAAGCTGAAGAAGCTCGGCGCCAAGGACAAGACCAAGCTGCCGAAGATCAAGGCCTCGGACGCGACCAAGGACCCCGAGCAGTTCAAGCTGCTGACCTCGATTCTCAGCGGTGTGGATGCCAAGGTGCTGGAACAGGTTTCCACCGCCTCGTTGACCGAAGCGGGATTCATGGAGCTTGCCCTGCCGCAGAAGCGTACACTGATCTGGGGCAACGGGGACAAGGCCGCGTTGAAAAATCAAGTCACACAGATTTTCCTGAATAACTCCAAGGACAGCGCGGAGGCGAAGAAGACCATCGACGTCTCCAACCCGGAAAATCCGGTGACCTATTAAGTACGTCAGGCTTGGGCGCGGGATGAACATTCTCAGCCGAAATTCTGGAAAGATAGTTTTGAAGTAGCGACACGCCTCGGCGGTCGTTGCACAAAGACCATACGACTCATAGCGTTCTTAATAACGATCGCTTGACAGAAACCTAACCTTCAGGCTAAGGGTGAAGGTTTCGGTTTGGGTCGGATTCATGTAGCACATCTAACAAGGGAAGCGGGACGTGGCAGCTCCACAGAACTACCTCGCGGTCATTAAAGTCGTCGGAATCGGCGGTGGCGGTGTAAACGCAGTCAATCGTATGATCGAAGTCGGTTTGAAGGGCGTTGAATTCATCGCCATCAATACCGACGCTCAAGCTCTGCTCATGAGCGATGCCGACGTCAAGTTGGATGTTGGACGTGAACTGACTCGCGGACTGGGCGCAGGCGCCAACCCAGAGGTCGGCCGTCAGGCAGCCGAGGACCACGTCGAGGAGATCGAAGACGTCCTGCGCGGCGCCGACATGGTCTTCGTCACCGCTGGCGAAGGCGGCGGCACCGGTACCGGTGGCGCTCCCGTCGTTGCCCGCATCGCACGCTCCCTGGGCGCGCTGACCATCGGTGTGGTCACCCGTCCATTCACCTTCGAAGGACGCCGCCGCGCCAACTCGGCGGAGTCCGGCATCGAGGCGCTGCGCGACGAAGTCGACACGCTGATTGTTATTCCAAACGACCGGTTGCTGTCCATCTCGGATCGCAACGTGTCGGTTCTGGATGCCTTCCGCCAGGCCGACCAGGTCCTGCTCTCCGGTGTCCAGGGCATTACCGACCTGATCACCACCTCGGGCCTGATCAACCTCGACTTCGCCGACGTCAAGTCCGTCATGCAGGGCGCAGGCTCCGCACTCATGGGCATTGGTTCGGCCCGTGGCGAGGACCGCGCGGTCAAGGCAGCCGAATTGGCTATCGCCTCGCCGCTGCTGGAAGCCTCCATCGACGGTGCGCACGGCGTGCTGCTGTCCATCCAGGGCGGCTCGGATCTCGGCCTGTTCGAGATCAACGAAGCCGCGCGCCTTGTCCAGGAAGTCGCCCACCCGGAAGCGAACATCATCTTCGGCGCCGTCATCGACGATGCCCTGGGAGATGAAGCGCGCGTGACCGTGATTGCCGCAGGCTTCGACGAGCCGGACGTGACCAGCAAGCCGATGTCCGCACCGGCCGCATCCAGGCCAGCCGTCAGCCGTGCAGCAGAGCCAGCTGCACCTGTCGCTCCTGCTGCTCCAGCCGTCGTTCCGCCGGCCGCGCCGGTACCTGTAGAGAAGCCTGCCGCCGAGCAGAACCCTTTCCAGGACCTGCCAGACGTTGTCGACTCGGACCTCAACGGCTCCAACGATGACCTGGATGTCCCGGACTTCCTGAAGTAAGAACAGCAGGAAGCTGAGCAGTGCTACATTTCGCGTCGAACCTCGATCCGAGTATTCAGCTGGCCTTCACATCTCAGGCCGAGGGAAACCTCGCCCTGCACGTGAACGACGATCCCCGCCGCGTGGCGGAGAATCGGGCCAGGCTGGAGGACTCGATCGGGGTTCGTCGTTTTTCCCTGAATTTCATGAATCAGGTCCATTCCGCGCGGATCCATGCCGTCGACGGTGCACAGCGCACCTCGTGGAGTGAACCGGAGGCGCCGACCTGCGATGGGCTGATCGACCCCACGGGCCTTGAACCGCTGGCCGTCATGGTCGCCGACTGCCTGCCGGTGCTTTTCGTGGGGCGCAACCCGGAGACCGGCAGCAGCCTCACCGCCGCGACCCACGCCGGACGCCGAGGGCTGCTCGACGGAATACTCTCCAAGACGGTGCAGCAGCTGCGATCCCACGGAGCGGTGCAGATCGAAGCGGTCATCGGCCCTTCCATCTGCGGCAACTGCTACGAAGTGCCGCTGCAGATGGCCGAGGAATCGGAACGGCAGCGACCCGGCATCCGCAGCAAGACCTCCTGGGGAACCGACGCCCTGGATCTTCCGGCCTCCGCGGCCCGGGAGCTTGAGCTGTTGGATGTCCACGTCCGTCTCTGCGGAGTCTGCACTTTGGAAGACGAGCGATTTTTTTCATACCGCAGATCTACTGAGTCGGGCCGTCTGGCGGGACTCGTTTGGCGCGGGTAACACCCGTGTGCGACACACCGGTGAGAAAATCAAGAATGAACATTGCTACCTGAATTCTGTGCGGTAGCGTCGAAGTAGCGGAATCATGCATGGGGTGCATGAACGGGACAAACTAGGAGAATTATCGTGGCTGACGGACTGCGCAAGGCAATGGTCTATCTCGGCTTGGCGGACGCCGTCGAGCACGAAGAGGCTGTGGTAGAGAAGTCAGAGCCGAAGCCTCAGGTGCGCGTCGTCGAAGACCCTGCTCCGAAGCGTCCCGCTGAATCCCCGCGCCCGCAGCCAGTCGTTCGCGCTGCCGCTCCGCAACCAATTGCCACAGAACCGGATGCCGAATACCGTGCACCGGTGACCCCCATCAAGCGTGCCCCTTCAGTGAGGGATGAGGATTCCGAATTGCGTCAGATTACAACCGTGCACCCTCGTTCTTACAACGATGCCAAAATCATCGGTGAGAACTTCCGTGACGGCATTCCGGTGATTATGAACGTCACCGACATGGGTGAAACCGACGCCAAGCGTTTGGTGGACTTCTCCGCCGGCCTCGTTTTCGCGCTGCACGGATCGATCGAGCGAGTCACCAACAAGGTGTTCTTGCTCTCGCCGTCCACCGTTGAGGTGTTGGGTGAGGACCGCAAGCAGTCCGAAGCCCAGGCTACCTTCTTCAACCAGAGCTAAGACGCCAGGAGCGAGCGCACAAAAATGGTGTTCGGGATTATTTATCTCGCATTGGCGATCCTGCAAATTCTGCTTCTGATGCGAATTGTGCTGGACATAACTGAAAACTTTGCCCGCCACTGGCGTCCCAAGGGCATCGCGCTGGTCGTTGCGTCGGTCGTCGTGTCGATCACGGACCCGCCGCTGCGGTGGCTTCGAGGGAAGATCAAGCCGCTGGATCTGGGTGGAATCCGCCTTGACCTGTCTTTTTTGATCTTCTTTATCGTCGTCATGATCGCGAAGGTAATCATCGGCAATCTGGGGGCGAGCACAGGTATCTGAGTAGGAGTTTCTCCTTCAGCAAAAGGATTGTAGGCTCAGCGCTTACAAGGTAGATTCAAAGAAAAAGAGACTCGGGTGAAGACCCGATTTCGTGTTTAGTGTCCAAATCGTTATATCCTTTAGGAAATAGTGCTCCGACTTCACCGGTCGCGACACTGAAGAACGGTAAGTGTTTCGCAGGGCCAATCTAAGGCCTTGCGAAAATGATCCCAGCATTGAGGTGACCCAATGGCTTTGACGCCAGAAGACGTAGTCAATAAGCGCTTTCAGCCGACCAAGTTCCGTGAAGGCTACGACCAGGACGAGGTAGATGACTTCCTCGACGAGATCGTGGTGGAGCTGCGTCGCCTAACCGGTGAAAACGAAACTCTCCGCCGCCGTCTGAGCGAACTTGGCGAAGACGCGAACGTTGTAGCCAAGGAACAGTCTGTTCCGGCCCCAGTTTCCGCTGCTCCGGCTGCCAAGCCGGCAGAGGAAAAGAAGGCTGAAGCCAAGCCTGCCGAAGAAGCCAAGGCTACTCCGGCCCCAGCTGCCAAGCCGGCAGAGGAGAAGAAGGTCGAAGCGGCTCCTGCCGCCAAGCCTGCGGAGAAGAAGGTCGAAGCAGCTCCAGTTGCAGCGCCGGCCGTCGCTCCTTCCGCCGAATCGGCTGCCAACGTTCTGGCCATGGCCCAGCGCCTGCACGACGAATACGTCGCATCAGGTGTTGAGCAGCGCGACAAGATCATCTCCGACGCCAAGACCGAGGCAAACTCCCTGGTCACCTCGGCCGAAGAGAAGAGCCGCAAGACCCTGTCTGCCCTGGAGCAGCAGAAGTCTGTCCTCGAGCGCAAGCTTGAGCAGCTGCGTGGCTTCGAGCGCGACTACCGTGCTCGCCTGAAGACCTACATCGAAGGACAGCTGCGCGACCTCGAGTCGCAGGGTTCGATCGATGGCGCAGCAGGCAAGGCCAACTAACTGCTTGCAGTTCAACGCATGAACTGGCCATAAAGTAAGATCATCGGTGGTGCCCGGATTCTGTCCGGCACCACCGATGACGTTTAAAAGGAATTAATGGGTAACACCGTGAGTGAACCACAAGCGGGCAGCGCCGCCGCAAAGGCCAAACGCTACACCGGACTCGGCTTGATCATCGCCCTGATTGCCCTGCTCCTTGACCAGGGTGTGAAGCTCTGGGTCGAAAACAATATGAAGCTGGGCGAGTCTTTTGAGGTGATTCCCGGGTTCTTCGATATCCACTACATCCTCAACCCGGGTGCCGCCTTCTCCATGGGCGAGAACTTCACCGTCGTGTTCACCATCCTTCAGGCCACCGTCGCCGTGGTCGTCACCTACCTGCTGTTCCGACGGGTCAAGATCCGCAGCTGGGCGATCGTGCTCGGCTGCCTGCTGGGCGGGGTGCTCGGAAACTTGGGCGACCGGCTGTTCCGCGAACCGGCCTTCGGCTTCGGCCACGTGGTGGACATGTTCTCTGTGACGAACTTCGCGATCTTCAACGTCGCCGATTCGTTCATCGTCTGCTCCATGATCGTGGTCGCATACATGCTCATCCGCGGCATCAACCTGGACGGCACCATCGGGGACAAGCCCAAGGACGGGGAATCCGCAGGCGACGGCGACGATCCGCAGAAGCCTGCGGCATGACCCCCGCCGTAGACGCAGCGCACCACGAGCTGTCGGTTCAGGATGCCGACGCCGGCTCCCGGCTGGACGCGTACCTGGCTCGCGTTCTGCAGATCCCGCGTACCCTGGCCTCGAGCCTGTGCAAGGACTCCCACGTGAAGGTCAACGGGAAAACTATTGCCAAGTCACTAAAGCTCAAAGCGGGGGATCAGCTGTCGGTGTCCATACCGGCCCAGGCCGACCCGCTGGAAATCAGGGTAGAAGCCGTGGAAGATCTGAAGATCATCGCCGACGATGACGACTATGTCGTGATCGACAAGCCGGTGGGCGTCGCGGCCCACCCGTCGCCGGGCTGGGTCGGCCCCACCGTCGTCGGCGCACTGATGGCCGAGGGCTACACGATCTCGACCTCCGGTGCTTCCGAGCGCCAGGGCATCGTGCACCGTCTCGACGTGGGCACCAGCGGCCTGATGGTGGTCGCGAAGTCCGAACGCGCCTACAGCGCCCTGAAGCGCGCCTTCAAGGAGCGTACGCCGAAGAAGATCTACCATGCGGTCGTCCAAGGCCTGCCCGATCCGCTGGAGGGGACTATCGACGCACCCATCGGCAGGCATCCGGGCCACGATTGGAAGTTTGCCGTCCTCGATGGCGGACGCAACTCGGTCACCCATTACAAGGTCATCGAGGCCTTCGGCCGCGCCAGCCTGGTAGAGGTGCATCTGGAAACCGGGCGCACCCACCAGATCCGTGTGCATTTCTCCGCGTTCGGGCACCCCTGCGCCGGAGACCAGACCTACGGGGCCGACCCGAAGCTGGGGGCGGCGCTGGGCCTGACCAGGCAGTGGCTGCACGCCAAGCGACTTGGATTCGAGCACCCCGTGACCGGGCAGTGGATGGAATACGAAAGCGAATACCCCTCGGACTTGTCCGGAGCCCTGGAGCTCCTGCGCGAGGGGACTTACTAGCAGCAGGAGAACCCCGCGCTCATGGCAGGGCTGCAGCCGCCTGGAATATTTTCCCGGCGGCTGTATCTCTTCCCACACCTGGTTCGGGGTCGAGGACTTCCGCGCCGGCTGTCGCTAGACTGGATTGGTGAGCGCGACACGTGACGGATTCGTCCATCTTCATACACACACCGAATACTCCATGCTGGACGGGGCGGCCAGACTAGGCGAACTCTTCGCCGAGGCCAACCGCCAGGGCATGGAGGCCATGGCCATCACCGACCATGGCTACCTCTTCGGAGCCTTCGACTTTTGGCGCCAGGCTACCGGTGCAGGCATCAAGCCGATCATCGGCGTGGAAGCCTATGTCACCCCCGGCACCCACCGCACCGACAAGACGCGTGTCAAGTGGCGTACCGAGGAGCGCCAGAAAGGCGACGACGTTTCGGGCGGCGGCCTCTACAACCACATGACCTTGCTGTCATACAACAACACGGGCATGGACAACCTCTTCAAGGGCTCCTCGCGCGCCTCGCTGGACTCCGTCTTCGGCAAGTACCCGCGCTGGGACCGCGAGCTGCTCAGCGACCACCACGAGGGCCTGATCGCCACCACCGGCTGCCCCTCGGGCGAGGTGCAGACCAAGCTCCGTCTGGGCCAGTACGACGCCGCCAAGGCCGCGGCCGCCGAATTCCAGGACCTGTTCGGCAAGGGCAACTACTTCTGCGAGATCATGGACCACGGTCTGGAGATCGAACGCCGCATCACCAAGGACCTGCTGCGCCTGGCCAAGGAACTGGCCATTCCCCTGGTCGCCACCAACGACCTGCACTACACCCACGAGTCCGACGCGAAGGCCCACGAAGCGCTGCTGGCCATCAACTCCGGTTCCACGCTGGATGAGCCGACCTATGACCAGGGCGGCAGCCGCTTCGCTTTCAGCGGCACCGGCTACTACCTGAAGAGCGCGCGCGAAATGCGCGAGCTGTTCAAGGAATTCCCGGAGGCGTGCGACAACACGCTGGAAATCGCGGACCGCGTGGATCTGACCTTCGACACCAACGCCAACTACATGCCGAAGTTCCCCTGCCCGCCCGGCGAGGACGAGACCAGCTGGCTGATCAAGGAAGTCGACAAGGGCCTGCACTACCGCTACCCCAACGGGATCCCTGAGGCTTCGCGCAAGCAGGCGGATTTTGAACTCGACGTCATCATCAAGATGGGCTTCCCCGGCTACTTCCTGGTCGTGGCGGACTTCATCAACTGGTCCAAGGACCACGGCATCCGCGTCGGCCCGGGACGCGGTTCCGGTGCAGGCTCCATGGTCGCCTACGCCATGCGCATCACCGACCTCGACCCACTGGTCCATGGCCTGATCTTCGAGCGCTTCCTGAACCCGGAACGCGTTTCCATGCCCGACTTCGACGTCGACTTCGATGATCGCCGCCGCTCGGAAGTCATCAAATACGTGACCGAGAAGTACGGCGATGAACGCGTATCCATGATCGTGACCTACGGGTCCATCAAGACCAAGCAGGCGCTGAAGGACTCCTCGCGCGTGCTGGGCTACCCCTTCTCCATGGGCGAGTCCCTCACCAAGGCGCTGCCGCCTGCGGTGATGGCCAAGGACATCCCGCTCAACGACATCGAGAACCCGGACTCCAAGCGCTACTCAGAGGCCGGGGACTTCCGCAACCTCCCAGTGGGGTGTGCACGCCGCCGGCGTGATCATGAGCTCGGATCCGATCATCGATGTTGTCCCGATCATGCGGCGCATCCAGGACGGCTACCCGACCTGTGAAGGCCTGGGGCTGATCAAGATGGACTTCCTCGGCCTGCGAAACCTCACCATCATCTCCGACGCGCTGGCGAACGTGAAGGCCAACAAGGGGGTGGACCTCGACCTGGAGACCCTGCCCCTGGACGATGCGTCCACCTACCAGCTGCTGGCCCGCGGCGACACCCTGGGAGTGTTCCAGCTCGATGGCGGTCCGATGCGCTCGCTGCTGAAGATGATGCGCCCGGACAACTTCGAAGACATTTCCGCGGTGCTCGCGCTGTACCGCCCGGGCCCCATGGGCGCCAACTCGCACACCAACTACGCGCTGCGCAAAAACAAGCTGCAGGAAGAAACTCCCATCCACCCGACGCTTGAAGAACCGCTGCGGGAAATCCTGGGCGGCACCTTCGGCTTGATCGTGTACCAAGAGCAGGTCATGTCCATCGCGCAGAAGCTGGCCGGCTTCTCGCTGGGGCAGGCAGACATCCTGCGCCGTGCCATGGGCAAGAAAAAGAAGTCGGAACTGGACAAGCAGTTCGCCGGCTTCTCGAAGGGCATGACCGACAACGGCTTCACAATGGAGGCCGTGCAGGCCCTGTGGGACATCCTGCTGCCCTTCTCCGACTATGCGTTCAACAAGGCCCACTCTGCGGCCTACGGCGTGGTGTCCTACTGGACCGCGTACCTCAAGGAGCACTACACGGCCGAATACATGGCCGCGCTGCTGACCTCGGTGGGCGATGACAAGGACAAGCTGGCGCTGTACCTGAACGAGTGCCGCCACCTGGGCATCACCGTGCTGCCGCCGGACGTCAACGAATCGGCCTTGACCTTCACCCCAGTGGGCAAGGACATCCGCTTCGGCATGGGCGCGATCCGCAACGTCGGCTCCAACGTCGTGGACGGCATGGTGCAGGCACGCAAGGAAAAGGGCGCCTACACCGACTTCAGCGACTTCTTGAACAAGGTCCCGGCGGTGGTCTGCAACAAGCGCACCATCGAATCCCTGATCAAGGCCGGCGCCTTCGACTCCATGGGCCACCCGCGCCGTGCGCTCGTTGCCATCCACGAAGAAGCCGTGGACTCGGTCATCCAGCTCAAGCGCAACGAGGCGGCCAACCAGTTCGACCTGTTCAGCGCGCTGGATCCCTCCGAAGCGTCGGACGCCATGACCGTCGCGGTCCCGGACCTGCCGGACTGGGACAAGAAGGAAAAACTGGCCTACGAGCGCGACATGCTCGGACTCTACGTCTCCGATCACCCGCTCCAGGGCCTGGGCTCAGCGCTGGAACAGTACGCGGACATGTCCGTGACCCACGTACTCTCCGACGACGGGCCGCAGGACGGCCACATCATCTCCATAGCGGGCATGATCTCCGGCCTGCAGCGGCGCATCGCCAAGAAGAGCGGCAACCCGTATGCGCGCTGCGAGGTGGAGGACCTTTCGGGCTCCATGGAAGTCATGTTCTTCGGGCAGGCCTACCAGCCGATCGCCGAGGTGCTGGCCGATGACCTGATCGTTGTCATCAAGGGGCGCGTGCAGCGCCGTGACGACGGATCCATCACCCTGAACGCCCAGGAGATGATGATCCCCGAGCTGTCCGAGGACGCCAACGGCGGCCCGGTGGTCATCGGCATTCCGACCCACAAGGCCACCGAATCCCTGGTGCAGAAGCTCGGCGACGTGCTGCGCACCCACAGCGGCAATACCGAGGTCCGGGTGAAGCTCACCGGCAGCCGCGGCACCTCGCTGATGCGCCTGGGCATGAACTTCCGGGTGAACCCGAACCCCGCGCTGTTCGGCGACCTGAAGGTTCTGCTCGGCCCCAACTGCCTGGACGTGTAACCCTCCGGCACGCCGGCGCGCAACAGCAGATGACCGGGCGAGGTAACCAATGGGTGCCGCGCCCGGTCATCGGCGTTAAAATGGGTTCGTGACTTCCAATCCAGTATCCGTCTTTTCCGAACTCGCAACCCTCGACTGGCGTACCGAGGACTTCAGCTACGCCCAGCTCAAGGCCAACCTGCCGCGCCCTGCCGTGAACTCGCAGACCGCCGCCGAAACCGTGCAGCAGATCATCGACGACGTACGCTCCCATGGCATGGCCACGCTCAGGGACCTGGCCCGGCGATTCGACCAGGTGGAACTGGACCATACACGCGTTCCCCAAGCCGAACTGGACAAGGCGCTGGCCGACCTGGATCCGAAGGTCCGCCAGGCGCTGGAGGAATCGATCTCGCGCGCCCGGCGCTTCGCCGCCGCGCAGGTGCCCTCCGATGCCGTGGTGGACTACAGCAATGGCGGAACGGTCACCCAGCGCTGGGTGCCGGTGCGCCGGGTGGGCCTCTACGTCCCGGGCGGGCTGGCGGTCTACCCGTCCTCCGTCATCATGAACGCCGTCCCGGCCCAGGCCGCGGGCGTGCAGTCCCTGGCCCTGGCCAGCCCTCCGCAGAAGGAATTCGGAGGACTGCCGCACCCGACCATCCTGGCCGCCGCGAAGCTGCTGGGCATCGAAGAGGTGCACGCCATGGGCGGCGCCCAGGCCGTGGCGGCCTTCGCCTACGGCGTGGACATGCCCGATGATGCACGCGGCGGCATCGAGCCGGTCGACGTGATCTCCGGCCCCGGCAACGTCTTCGTTGCCACCGCCAAGCGCCTGGTCAAGGGCGTGGTAGGCATCGACGCCGAGGCCGGCCCCACCGAGATCGCGATCCTGGCCGACGGCACCGCCAAGGCCGACTTCGTGGCCGCCGACATGATCTCCCAGGCCGAGCACGACGCCAACGCCGCCGCGGTGCTGGTGACCGATTCGCCGGCGCTGGCTCAGGCCGTGCGCGGCGAGCTCGACGTCCAGGTCGCCGCCACCAAGCACAGCGAACGCGTCCGCCAGGCGCTGACCGGGAGCCAATCCGCGATCATCCTGGTCAAGGACCTGGACCAGGGGGTTGAGGTCTGCAACGCCTACGCGGCCGAGCACCTGGAAATCATGACCGCCAACGCCGCGCAGGACGCCGCCCGCATCACCGCCGCCGGAGCGATTTTCGTGGGCGACTACGCCCCGGTATCGCTGGGCGACTACTGCGCTGGATCCAACCACGTGCTGCCGACCAGCGGCACCGCGCTGCATGCCTCGGGGCTCAACGTGAACACCTTCCTGAAGGCCGTCCAGGTCATCAGCTATGACAAGTCGGCGCTGGGCGACGTCGCCGCGCACGTCATCAATTTGGCCAATGCGGAGGATCTTCCGGCCCACGGCGACGCGGTCGCGGTGCGAAATGCGCACAAAGCGCTAAACTAATACATGACATGTGAGGATTCCGGGCGTTATGCCGTCCGGAATCCCGATTTAGCAATGAGTTGGAGGTGCCATGAACTGCCCTTATTGCCGCAACCCCGATTCGCGTGTGGTCGATAGCCGAGTTGCCGATGATGGCGTCTCCATCCGTCGGCGCCGCCAGTGCACCGCGTGCTCGCGGCGTTTCACCACGATCGAGACCGCGAGCCTGAGCGTCTTGAAGCAATCCGGAGCGGTCGAGCCGTTCTCCCGCAACAAGGTGATCAACGGCGTGCGCAAGGCCTGCCAGGGCCGGCCGGTCACGGATCACGATCTGGCGATCCTGGCCCAGGAAGTCGAGGAGGCCGTGCGCACCTCCGGCGCCGCGGAGATCCCGGCCCACCAAGTGGGCCTGGCAATCCTGGACCCGCTCTCGCGCCTGGACGAGGTGGCTTACCTGCGTTTTGCCAGCGTCTACCACAATTTCCAGTCGCTGCAGGATTTCGAGGCGGCCATGGAGAAGCTGCGCGAACAGCGAGGCAAGGCCCCGCAGGGGACCCAGCGTCCGCTGACTGCAGACTGATCCTTCGGGATACGCCAGAAGGCGTTGGCCGGCCCCTTCCGGGGCCGGCCAACGCCTTCGCTGTTTTTGGCGCCGCTGCGGCGCGGGGCCTTAGGGCAGGGTCAGGATCTCTGCGCCCGAGTCGGTGACCAGCAGGGTGTGCTCGAACTGGGCGGTGCGCTTCTTGTCGCGGGTGGTGACGGTCCAGTCGTCGCTCCACATGTCCCATTCCACGGTGCCCAGGGTGAGCATCGGCTCGATGGTGAAGACCATGCCCGCCTCGATCAGCGTGTTGTATCCGGGGGCGGCATCGTAGTGGGGGATGATCAAACCCGAGTGGAAGGCCTCTCCCACGCCGTGGCCGGTGAAGTCGCGGACCACGCCGTAGCCGAAGCGCTTGGCGTAGCTTTCGATGGTGCGCCCGATGACGTTGATCTCGCGGCCCGGCATGACCGCCTTGATGGCGCGCTTGAGCGAGTTCTCGGTGCGTTCGACCAGCAGGCGGGATTCCTCGTCCACGTCGCCCACCAGGAAGGTCGCGTTGTTGTCGCCATGCACCCCGCCGATGAAGGCGGTGATGTCGATGTTGATGATGTCCCCGTCCTGCAGGACGGTGGAGTCCGGGATGCCGTGGCAGATCACTTCATTCAGCGAGGTGCACAGGGATTTCGGGAAGCCGCGGTAGCCCAGGGTGGAGGGGTAGGCGTTGTGGTCCAGGAGGAACTCGTGGCCGATGCGGTCCAGTTCGTCGGTGGTGGTGCCTGGCTGGCAGGCCTTGCCGACCTCGGCCAGCGCCTGGGCTGCAATGCGCGAGGCAATCCGGATGCGCTCGATGACCTCGGGGCTCTTGACCTCGGAAGCGGTGTTCTTGGCAGGTTCGAGCTTGCCCACGTACTCCGGACGTTCAATGTGCTTGGGTACCGGGAGCTGTGGGGAGACCACGCCCGCGGTGAGATTTCCGATTGGTGCAGTTGCAACAGTAGCCATGCACATATTCTATCGCCCGGCAGGCCCCGGTTTCGTGGATGAGCTCAGGGCACAACGCATTTCACACTGAAATCCCTCGCGGTGCGCTAGCGTTGAGGTAGGCAGACTTCAATCCACCTGAAGGAGCGGGCGATGAGCTCAGAAGGCACCCCTGGCGAGGGGCAGTACTGGTACAACGTGAACACGAAGACCATCGAGAAGGGCGCGCAGTCGGACTGGTCCCAGCTGCTCGGCCCCTACGACAGCGAGGCCGAAGCCCGCACTGCACTGGAAAAAGTGCAGGCGCGCAATGAGGCCTGGGACGCGGCAGACGAAGACGACGAATAGGCGGCCCGCCTCCGCGCATGAAAAAACCGGTGCGTGCACCCCTGCAGGGGTGCGCGCACCGGTTTGTTTGTTGCCATGGCTGCTGCCAACCGGCTGCTATTTGTCGAACTCGTACTCGGCCGACGGGAAGGTCCCGGCCAGCACGTCCTGGTGGTAGGCGCTGACCGCGCCGGAGACGATCGTGCGCAGGTCCGCGTACTTCTTGACGAACTTCGGGGTGCGGCGGCCGCCCAATCCCAGCATGTCCTGCCAGACCAGCACCTGCCCGGTCGTCGATGCCCCGGCGCCGATGCCGATCGTCGGCACCGCCAACGCCTCGTCGATCAGCTTGGCGGCAGGACTCGGGACCATTTCCATCAGGATGCAGAAGGCTCCGGCATCCTGCAGGGCCAGTGCATCGAGTTTCATGCTCTCCACGGCGTCGCCGCGGCCCTGGATGCGGTAGCCGCCCAGGGCGTGCTCGGACTGCGGGGTGAATCCCACATGCCCGATGACCGGGACCCCGGCCAAGACCATGGCGCGCACGTGGTCGGCGTAGGCGGCGGTGCCTTCCATCTTCACTGCGTGCGCATGTCCCTCCTTCATCAACCGGACGGCGGTTTCCACGGCCTGGGCCGGGGACTGCTCGTAGCTGCCGAACGGGAGGTCGGCGACAACCATGGCGCGCTTGCTTCCGTTGGCGACGGCCTTGGTGAAGATGATCATTTCGTCAATGCTGATGGGCAGCGTGGATTCGTATCCGATGACGGTATTGGCGGCGGAATCACCCACGAGCAGGATCTCGATTCCCGCTTCATCGAAAATTTCGGCCATCATGACGTCATATGCGGTTAACATGGCGAATTTTTCGCCCTGTTCCTTGGCTTGCTGCAGATGATGAACCCGGATGCGGGACGGGCCTTTTTCAGGGTTCGCTACGTATGGTTGAGGCATGAAACGACTTTATCGCACTTGGCGCAGGCGGTGCTTGCACAGCTAACGAGGTCGAAACGTTATAGTCTTGCAACAGGTCAACATAACTACGGGCCTGATGGGCACCGGACTCTAGCATTTACAAGGCGGTGGAATATGGATCGTCAGCAGGAATTCGTGCTGCGCACCATTGAAGAACGTGACGTTCGATTTGTGCGCATGTGGTTTACCGATGTGGTTGGTTCACTGAAGTCTGTTGCGCTGGCACCCGCAGAAGTCGAAGACGCCTTTGAAGAGGGTCTCGGCTTCGACGGATCGTCAATCGACGGGCTGTCCCGGATCTCCGAATCCGACATGCTGCTGCAACCTGATCCGGCAACCTTCCAGCTGCTTCCCTGGCGCGGAGAGGTCGAGCCGACCTCGCGCATGTTCTGCGACATTCTCACCCCCGAAGGCCAGCCGTCGAACGCCGACCCCCGCCAGGTGCTCAAGCGCCAGCTCAATGAAGCGGCGAACATGGGCTTCACCTGCTACACCCACCCGGAGATCGAGTTCTACCTGCTGAAGAACTCCGAGCTGGACGCCGAAGGCCGTCCGCAGCCGATCGACAACGGCGGGTACTTCGACCACGTGCCGGACGGCGTCGGACAGGACTTCCGCCGCGCCTCGGTCACCACGCTGGAAGCCTTGGGCATTTCGGTGGAGTTCTCCCACCATGAGACCGGCCCCGGCCAGAACGAAATCGACCTCCGTTACGCTGACGCCCTGCAGACCGCGGACAACATCATGACCTTCCGCACCGTCATCAAGGAAATGGCCATGCAGAAGGGCATCCACGCCACCTTCATGCCCAAGCCGTTCGCCGAGCATCCGGGCAGCGGGATGCACACCCACTTCTCGCTGTTCGAAGGCGACGTCAACGCGTTCTTCGAAGCCGGCCGCGAGTACCAGCTTTCCGATGTCGCCCGGTCGTTTATCGCCGGCATCCTGCACCATGCGCCGGAAATGACGGCGATCACCAACCAGTTCGTCAACTCCTACAAGCGGCTGTGGGGCGGGGGAGAAGCCCCGAGCCACCGCTCGTGGGGGCACAACAACCGCTCCGCCCTGGTGCGCGTGCCGCTGTACAAGCCGGGCAAGGGCCAGAGCGCCCGCGTGGAGTACCGGGGCATCGACTCGGCCGCCAACCCGTACCTTGCCTACGCCTGCCTGCTGGGCGCCGGCCTGAAGGGCATCCGCGATGGCTACGAGCTGGAGGATCCGACCGAGGACGACGTCTGGAGCCTGTCCACCGCCGAGCGCCGGGCCTCGGGCCACGTGCCGCTGCCGGGCAGCTTGCATGACGCGCTGCGCGCCATGGAGGAATCCGAGCTCATGCCGGAGATCCTCGGCGAGCAGGTGTTCAACTCGTTCCTGGCCAACAAGCGCGCCGAATGGGAAGAGTACCGACAGATCATCACCCCGTACGAGCTGGATAAATATCTGGGGATCCTCTAAGCGGATCCCGGCGCGCAGCCGCGCGTCACACAGTCAGGAGCCGACGTTCACGCCATGACAGAAATTTCCTCGCGATCCCTGATCAACGCCGGGTTCTCCGACATTGAACGGGCCAAGAAGTTCCTTGATTCCAAGGAGCTGTCCGCCTTGGACCCGGAGCTGATCGTGAAGATGATGGCGCATGCGCCGGACCCCGACCAGGCCCTGCTGCTGGCCTTGCGGCTGGTGGACCGCCACCCGCAGGCGGCGAAGATCTTCCTGCAGGCCGAAAGCTGCCAGGCGCTGATCCGGCTGCTGGGCAGTTCCTCGGCACTGGGCGAATTCCTGATCCGCTGCGAGGACGCGCTGCAGATCGTGGCGCAGGCGCCGTCCACCGGGTTCACCGGCGTACCCGCCGACCAGCTGCGCAGCGACATGCTCGACTCGGTGGGCGCCATGCAGACGCCGAACGGCCACTGGGTCGCCTCCTGCACCGGGGCCGAGGCACGGCAGAAGCTGCGCGTCAGCTACCGGCTGGCGCTGCTCTCGCTGGCCTATCGCGACCTGGGCTCGGCCCAGCCGCAGTGGGTCATGCCGCAGGTCGCCGCCGAACTGGCCGACATGGCCGCGGCCGCCCTGGAAGGGGCGCTGGCCATTGCCCGCGCCGAAGCGGGGGAGCAGTACACCCCGGAGCAGGTCGACCAGGTGAAGCTGTCGGTCATCGGCATGGGCAAATGCGGCGCGCGCGAACTGAACTACATCTCCGACGTGGACGTGATCTACGTGCATGGCTCGCTTCCGGGCATCGAAGAAGACCTGGCCGGCGCCATCGCCACGGTGCTGTGCGGCAATGCCGCCCGCGCGCTGATGGTTCCGGGCCCCGAACCGATGCTGTGGGAAGTGGACGCCAACCTGCGCCCCGAAGGCAAGGACGGGGCGCTGACCCGCACGCTGTCCTCGCACGAAGCGTACTACCGCCGCTGGGCACACTCCTGGGAGTTCCAGGCGCTGCTCAAGGCCCGCGCCATCGCCGGAGACAAGGACCTGGGCGCGGCCTACGAACGCATGGTCTCGCCCATGGTCTGGTCCAGTTCCGAACGCGACGGCTTCGTGGAATCCGTGCAGGCCATGCGCCGGAGGGTCAGCGACAACATCTCCAAGGACGACGTGCCCTGGCAGATCAAGCTGGGCCCGGGCGGGCTGCGCGACGTTGAATTCACCGTGCAGCTGCTGCAGCTGGTCCACGGCCGGGTGGAACCCTCCATCCAGGTGCCCACCACCACCCTGGCCATCCACGCGATGAGCGAGACCGGCTACATCGGCCGCGAGGACGCCACCAACTTCGACGGCTCCTACCGCTTCCTGCGCCTGCTGGAGCACCGTATCCAGCTCAGCCAGCTGCGCCGCACCCATCTGATGCCGCGCAACGAAAACGCCCAGCGCGTGCTGGCCAGGGCAATTCGCGGAGCCGGGGACCTGCAGGCCACCAGCCCGGACAAGCTGCTGCGCCGCTGGAACGAAACCAAGCGGCTGGTGCGTTCGCTGCATGAACGCATCTTCTATCGCCCGCTGCTGGTCAGCAGCTCCAACCTTTCAGCGGACGATGTCCGGCTCACCGCGGAATCGGCGCAAGCCCGGCTGCGCGCCCTGGGCTACCTGGATCCGAAGGCCGCGATGCGCCATATCGAGGCGCTGACCGGGGGAGTCTCCCGGCGGGCGGCCCTGCAGCGCCAGCTGCTGCCGGTGCTGCTGGACTGGTTCGCCCGCGGCGTCGACCCGGATGCCGGGCTGCTCGGGTTCCGCCGGCTCAGCGAGTCGCTGGGCAAGACCCATTGGTTCCTGGGCATGCTGCGCGACACCAACGCCGCCGCCGAGCGGCTGAGCCACCTGCTGTCCAATACCCGCTTCCTCACCGACCTGCTGGCCAACGAACCGGCCGCAGCAGCCTGGCTGGGTACCGACAGCTCGCTGATGCCGCTGAGCCGCGAAAGCCTTGAGCAGCAGAACACCTCCATCATCCAGCGCACTAAGGCGCCCGAGGCGGCCATCCGGCAGATCCGGCTCGTACGCCGCCGCGAGATCCTGCGCGTCGCACTCGCCGATGGCGCGGGCCTGCTGAAGGTGGACCAGGTGGGCCAGGCCCTGTCGGACATCGACGGAGTCATGATCGACGGGATCCTGCGCGTGCTGCTGGCCGCCGACCAGGCCGCGCACGGGGAACACACGCGCATCGCCGTGATCGCCATGGGCCGCCAGGGCGGGCAGGAGATCGGCTACGGGTCCGACGCGGACGTGCTCTACGTCCAGCGCCCGGTCCAGGGCGCGACCGAACAGCAGGCCCAGGAACAGGCCTCCCGCGTGGTCACCGAACTGATGTCGTGGAGCTCGAAGCCGCTGAAACCGGCCATCCCTGCCGAGGTCAAGCTCAAGATCGACTCCGATCTGCGCCCCGAGGGCCGCCAGGGCGCGCTGGTGCGCTCCTTCGATTCCTATGCCGCCTACTATGAGCGCTGGGTCGAAGTCTGGGAGCGGCAGGCGCTGCAACGCGCCCGCCCGTTCGCCGGCGACGAGCAGCTGGGCCAGGACTTCATGGAGCTGATCGAGCCGATCCGCTACGGCCGCGGCCTGGACGAGGCGGAGATCAAGGAGATCCGCAAGATCAAGGCCCGGGTGGAGGCCGAGCGGCTGCCGCGCGGGGCGGATCCGAACCGGCACCTGAAACTCGGCCGGGGCTCGCTGTCCGACGTCGAATGGCTGGTGCAGTTCTACCAGCTGCGCTACGCCTGGAAGCACCAGGAGCTGCGCACGCCGTCCACGCTCATCGCGCTGGACCAGCTCGCCGCCCTGGAAATCATCACCGAGGAGCAGGCGGAGGTGCTGGACATGGCCTGGCGCCTGGCTACCCGCATCCGGTCCGCCGAGATCATCACCTCGGGGCGCTCCAGCGACGTACTGCCCAGCTCCGCCAGGGACATGGAAGCAGTGGCCCGCTGGTGCGGCTACGAGCCGAATACCGGCATGGAGCTCGAGGAAGACTACCTGCGCGCCACCCGGCACTCCCGGGCGCTGTTCGAGCAGCTGTTCTACGGCTTCGAAGACTAGCCTTGACGACCCGGACACGGATTCGCGAGGAGCACTGGAACCCGGCGCCCGGCGGCTACCGGGCGTGGCGGCGCCAAACCTACCTGGGCTCGGGCGACGCATTCTGGGAGCAGTCGGCGGCAGCGCTTTTGCGCTGGGAAGTGAAGACCCGCAGCGGATTCCGCATCAGCCCGCAGGATAAGGTCCGCAGCGGGGCCAGGCCGCAGATCATCGTCCCGGTGGGACCGGTGTCGATCCACGAACCCGTCGAGGTGGTGGATGTCGTTGAAGCCGACGACGTGGTGGGGTTCGCCTATCGCACGCTGCCCGGGCATCCGGTCTCCGGGGAGGAAGCCTTCATCCTGCGCCGGCTGGGGCCCTCGGTGTTCCTGGAAATCCGATCGCTCACAGCCGCCTCGGACCGCGGGGTCTGGCGTTCGGTCTTCTGGCTGCTGCTGGGCGCGCAGAAGCTCACCCGGTGGCGCTACCTGCGGGCGCTGCGCCAGCGCAGGTCCTGAACGCCATCTGCACCAGCGCGACGGCGGCAACACCATGAATTTACTGCAGACCCTCGCACCCGCGCCTGATCAGGGGATAGGCTGGGCACGCAGTGCAAAATTTTCGGTTCGGCGTCCCCGGATTGCCCGGCAACGCCGATCGTTTGAGGGGGAGCAGGACATGGATCCACAGCTAATGCAGGCAGCGGTCGACCAATCGGTGCTGGCGCTGGAGAGCAACGACAGCGGCCCGTTCGGGGCGGTCGTGGTACTGGACGGCAAGGTCATTGCCGCCGGCTACAACACCGTGGTGCATGATTCCGATCCGACGGCCCACGCAGAGGTCAACGTGATCCGCAAAGCAGGACAGGCGCTGGGAACCTTCGACCTGTCCCAGTGCGAGCTCTACACCAGCTGCGAGCCGTGCCCCATGTGCCTCGGCGCCATCTACTGGGCGCGATTCAAGCACGTCTACTATGCCAACGACCGGCAGGATGCGGCGAACATCGGTTTCGACGATGATTTCATCTACACCGAGCTGGAGCTGCCGATGAGCGAACGGCGCATCCCGTTCACCAAGGTCGAGCTGGCCTCGGCCCTGGCGGCGTTCGAGGCATGGACTGCCAAGGAGGACAAGCAGGAATACTAGCCGCCGTTGTTTCAGGGCCGGCTTGGCACCAAGCGGTGCTGCACATCCGGCCAAGGCACGTGGATGCGTTCGGTGGGCTGCAGGGCCTTGGTCTGCAGCGCATTGGCCAGCACGATGCCGTGCGGCGAGACCTCCAGTATGGTCAGCAGCTCGGTGGCATCGCGGGAGCCGGAATCCAGCACCCAGGCGGTCATCACCTCGCTGATGCCGCGCTCCAGCAGCAGCTGTTCGCCGTCCAGATACCCGCAGGCGTCGGCTACAGCGTGGCCCAGGACGTTGCGCGGGGTCACCAGGGTGTAGTCGGGATCCGCAGGGTCGAGATAGCCCACGGTTTCTCCGTCGTCGCGCTGTACGCTGACCCAGGTTGAAATGTCCATGACGCCAGCCTACCCCGGGACAAAACAACGCCGGGTTCCACCTGTTGGTGGAACCCGGCGTTGTGCTGTCACCCCGCGGGGCGGTGATTAGCAGCCGTAGTACAGCTCGTTCTATGACACCCTTTATTGCCGGTGTTGAGTGGTGCTTGATTCGTTGAGTTTACGGGGTTTCTAGCGTTGGTCAACGATGGCCGAAACTGGGGGTAAGTGAACTTTCTGCGGACTGCCTGCGGACTGAGTCCAGGTGTAACCTCGGGTAACAGCTAATGCAAAGCGCATCACCTGCTCGGTTCCTGAACAGGTGGCGAAAATACGCCACCTGCCTATTTGTCCGAGACACGATGTATGGTGCCAACCATGAATGAAAACATCACTTTACAAGACCGTGGCAAAACTACCCGTGAATACTGCGAAAACAACCTATGGGACGTTTACAGCGAATACAACGACCTATCGAATAAGGCGCGCGCACGTCTCGTAAATAGCATTGCTTTTGCATTGAACGATGAAGAGACCGTGTTTTCGACAGGGCAAGTAACCGACAGCGAAAACAACATGGTTGAGTTTGCAATCTTCACCAACACGCGAGTGATCTAC
>SMEN01000128.1_pt1 | contig 59069 bp, 55 predicted proteins | sample 2456271 | NCBI WGS metagenome assembly SMEN01 (sample SAMN10132593, study PRJNA489261) | soil metagenome | isolation source: day1 control-loamy sand soil ammended with raw manure from dairy cow... | place: USA | collected 2015-04-01 | reverse complement strand
AAAGAACAATTAATTATTGAAGATAACGTTTTAAAAACAACCTTAAAAGGCAAGTTTTTCTGTGACGGAATTGCTTCTGAATTGTTTTGGGTGGAATAATTATTTATAGAGTAAAGCTATGGAAAAAATCACTTCATTTAAAATATTAAAAATCTGTTTACCTTTATTAATTACTAATTTAGTAATATTATTTGTTTTTTATTATTTTTTTGGAGACAGTATTAATTTTACTGAAGATTTTACTTTTATAATTGTATTAATTATTTTGATGATTATACCATTAGTCCCTCAATTGTTTTTAGTATTAAATCATTTTCGCAAAAATAGAAATGTCGGACTTACAATTTATCAAGATTATTTACTTTTAAAAAGTAATGGAGAACAGATAATCATAAGTGAGAATACTATTAATTCTTGGGAATTAGTTGGAACCTCAAGTAAATTGAAAAATAGTTCAATAAAATTTTCGTTATTAGATGATTTATTTTATTTGAAAATTGGATTAAAGGAGAGTAATAAAGAAATCATTCTATCATCACTTTTATATTCTAAAATTGACAATGTTTTTCAGCAATTATTTCCTAATCCTAGAAAAGAAGATCGAGTAAAGTTTTTTCCTATTATAAAGTAAAGATAAAAATAGCTTTCATCTACAGTTAAATAACAAACAATGAAAACAACTATTCAACACAACAACAAAACTTACGAAATAGATTTATCTAAACCTTTAGATATTTCATTACCGATACAAAACAACGAGCAAAACCCAATTGCGTGGTATTTAGACAAACCTGAAATTAATCCAGTGGTAATGGGTGATTTTGTAGGAAGTGTTTCTTCAGGAAAATCGTCAACGAATTTTAATAATATTTTGTTCAATCCGCACGGACACGGAACGCATACCGAATGTTTAGGTCATATCACCAAAGATTTTTATTCGATCAATCAAACCTTAAAACAGTTCTTTTTTATCACTGAATTGATTTCGATTGAACCACAAACTTTCGAATCTGATTTTATCATTACAAAGAATCAAGTAGAAAATGCTTTAAATAGTAAAACTCCAGTAGCTTTAGTTATTCGCACCTTGCCGAATAGTTCCGACAAAAAACACAAGAATTATTCTAATTCCAATCCGCCGTATCTAACCGAGGAAGCTGCAATTTATATTCGCAAAATAGGAGTGAAGCATTTGTTGATTGATTTACCAAGTGTGGATAAAGAAGTTGACGAAGGAAAATTGTTAGCGCATAAAGCGTTTTGGAATGTAAAAAATACGCAAATCGTAAACGATGATGCACGTTTTGATTGTACAATTACCGAATTGATTTTTGTTTCAGACGAAATTAAAGATGGTTCTTACATAATTAATATGCAAATTGCTTCGTTTGAAAACGATGCATCGCCAAGTAAACCTATTTTATATCAAATATTTTAGCTTATGCAACTGGATCAGTTTTACGAATTTTGTTTGAATTTAAAAGGAACAACCGAATATTTTCCGTTCGATGAAGATACGTTGGCTTTTAAAGTTGGTGATAAGATTTACGCACTCTCTTCGCTTTCTGAATGGGAAAATGGAAATCCGAAAGTGAATCTTAAATGTGATCCAGAACGTGCAATCGAATTACGTGAAGCACATTCTGGAATTGAACCGGGGTTTCATATGAATAAAAAGCATTGGAACACTGTAAAGATTAAAGAAGACATTCCGTTGGATTTATTTAAAGAATTGATTCAACATTCGTATGATTTGGTTTTTAATAGTTTGTCGAAGAAAGTGCAAACTGAAATTAATGAAAATTAAAATATTTTGATTAATTGATTAAATAGATTAATTTTAATTGGTTTAACCTGAAGTTGATTTTATTCGGGTTTTTAATTAAGAATCAAATTTATGCTAGATAATTTAAAAAAGCTTTTGAATGAAGATCAAGATCCAAAAGCAATAGAAAAAATAACGGAAAAGTTGACGGATCTTTTAATGAAAGGTGAAGAGATTGGTTATATTGGTGTTCAGAAGAAACCTGCTTTAACTGTTTTTCCTGATTCGATTGTTATGACCAATAAGCGAATCATTATTTGTAAACCGAAAAATTTAGGTTTGTCAATGAGTTTTACGGATTATGATTGGCAAGAAATTGTTGCACCAATGGTAAAAGAAAACTTATTAGGTTCTGAATTTTCTTTTGTAACCAAAACTGATTTAACTGAAACTATTGATTATATTCCAAAGAATCAGGCTAGAAAATTATATACGTTTGCTAAAGAACAATTGGAGATTTCTAAACGTTCATCTGTTTTTTCTAAGTTAGAATCTAACATTGAAGAAGCTGAAATAGTATTAGATAATCAGGTTGTTGAAACTGTCGAGGTTGAAGAAGTTACAGATTTTTCTTCTTTTCTTGATCAGCCAAAACAACTTGTTGAAAGTACCGATTTTAAAGAAGAAGTTGCAGAAGTAATTAGTCAAAATGAAGAGATTACTAAAGAAAATAAATCTTTAAATCAGTTAACGAAAGAAGAACTTTTTGAAAAGCTTCAGAATTATAAAAAACTTTTAGATAACGGTTTGATTCTTCAAGGTGAATATGATGCGTTAAAGAATGAAGTTATTAAGTTTTTATAGATTCTGTTTTAAAAAAATAAAAAATACCCCAAATAAGTATTAGTTTATTTGGGGTATTTTTTATTTTTTTATTGTAACTGGTAATCTCATATTTGATTTAACCTTTTTGCCATTTTCAATAGCTGGTTCCCATGGAGTACATTTTGCAAGGGATCTTTTTACAGCTTTATTTAAATATTCGTCAGGTTTTTCATTTATAAATGTTTTAATATTTTCAAAATTACCTTCCTCATTTATTGTGAATTCTATTATATATTTAAATTCGTTAGAAGTTTTATTTTCTCCTGTTTCGTAGGCTCCTTTTTTGTAATAATATCTTTCCCAAAAATCTCTAGGGTAAATCATATGTGAATTAAATTCATAATAGAAAGCTTTGTATTCTGTTTCAAGTGCTGTTCTTTTTTCTAAACTATTTTCACTTTTTTCATAATCTGGTAACCTAAAATTTATTGTTATAGGAAATGAATTAAATGATTTTACATTTATACCGTTTTTTTTAGCAGGAATCCAATCAGGAAGTGTTGTAAAAATTTGGTTAATCTCAGATGTTAATTTATACTTGTCATTTAAAACTTTAATGTGATTTAGTTTGCCATTTTCATCTACTTGAAATGAGATTATTAAACTTAATTGTTTTCGGTTAATTTCTAAAATTCGTTCGGTTGGAATAGAAAATGATTCAGCAAATTTTAATTTAAAATTTTCAATGCCATCTATCGGCTTTGCCTTGACTACGTCTTCTTTAAAAGCAACAGAAGTTGAATCTATTTCTGTTTGAGCATAACTTACAAGTGTTACAAATAATATAAAACCTAAAATAAATTTTTTCATTATTTATCAAAATTTACGTCCATTTGTACAATTGATCTTACAGGTAAATTGTTTTTTCGAGCTGGTTTCCAATACGGACATTTTTTTAAAGCTTGACCGATTTCTTCACTACAAACAAATGGTTTTTCTGAAAGTATCTCGACATGTTTTACTTCGCCATTTTTTTCAACTATAAAGCGAAGTTGAATCCTATTTTTTTCCTTTTTCTTAATTTTTATTTTACAAGTGATGTTATCAGTAATATACTTGTTGAAATTTTGGTAGCCACCTTGATAAGTAGCTATTTGATCAACTTCGAAATAAATTCGATTGTCATTTTCTTGTCCATAACTTAAAGCGTAGAAAGAAAATAGAATTAGTGTTAAAATTTTTTTCATAATCAATTTTTTATCAAAAATAATACTTTTTCTGAAATATATCAATGTTGATATTTATTTGATAAATAAAGAGGTCTATTTTTTTTAAGTTTCAAAGTTGTCCTAATTTTGTATTTAAATATTTAAGAGGTGGAAACATTTACATATAAAAACACTCAAATCAGTTATACGGAATCTGGAAAAGGTTCGGCTTTAGTTTTTTTGCATGGTTTTTTAGAAAATAAAAACATGTGGATTCCTTATGAAAAATATTTTTCGAATAAATTTCGAGTAATTACAATCGATTTATTTGGACATGGAAAATCAGAAAATTTAGGTTACATTCATACAATGGAAGATCATGCAGATATGGTTTTTGCTCTTCTTTCTGATTTACGAATTCGTAAAGCTACTTTGGTAGGACATTCTATGGGTGGCTATGTCGCCTTGGCTTTTGCTGAATTATATCCAGATCATTTGAAAAGTTTAGTTTTGATTAATGCTTCTTCGCGTGCAGATTCTGAAGAAAGAAAAATGAATCGTGATCGTGCGATTCAGGTGGTTAAAAAAAATGCTAAAGTGTTTATTTCTATGGCGATTAATAATTTGTTTTCTGATGATTCGAGAGCTGATTTGTCTAATCAGATTGACATCGTTCGTGAGCAGGCTTTAGAAACTTCACTTCAAGGTGTTGTTGCCGCTTTAGAAGGGATGAAAATCAGAAATGACCGCGAAGTTTTACTTCATTTTGGACCGTATCCTAAAATGATTATTACAGGTAAAGAAGATCAAATCGCTACTGAATCTGAAATTCTAGATGAAACAAACGGAGCCGATGTTACCACTCATATTCTAGATTGCGGTCACATGGCTCCATTGGAAAAGGAAGAAGAAATAATTAAGCTTCTTCAAGTTTTTATTAAGAAGAAATAACTAAATTTCTGCTTCAATAAATGCTTGTTCGGGATTTAAAATATCTAGAATCAATTGAATAAGTTCTTCTTTAAATTGTTCAATGATTTGTTTGTCAACGATGTCGATTATTGTTTTATCTTCTTTTAAATTGAAAAGTAAATAACCATCTTTTCTGTTTTTAAACGAATAAATGGCAACTTGCAAATCTCTGTTTTCGATATGATCTTGATACATCAAAGCATATCCAAGTAATTGAATCACTTTTTCATATTTTAAATCTTTTGTTAGACCTTCAAAACTTTGGATGCTTACATTTGATTTTTCTACTTTTCCTGTTTTGTAATCGATAATTCGAACTACATTATCTCGGATTTCAATTCGGTCAACAATGCCCGAAATCTTTACAGGGTAGGGAAGTCGATGGTCTTTTATTTCGTAAGATAAACGTTGTTCTAAACCTAATATTTTTAATGCTGTTCCTTCTTCAATTGCCTTTTTTTCCATTTGTAAAAAATGAAAAATATTGCGTTTAGCAACTTCAAAAGCCAATAAGTTTTTGCCTAATTTATCTGTATTGTTTGAATAAACTTCATTGAACTGATTGGTGATTTCTTGATTCGCTTGAGAAATCATCCAATCAAAATTTTCAACTGTCAAAAATTTATCGATAAAAGGTTTGTACAATTCTTCTAATGAATTGTGAATTATCGTTCCCAATGTGTTTAAAGCAACGTTCTCTTCAACTTCATCTACTTCATTGATTCCTAAAACGCGTTGAAAATAAAACTGCATTGGATTTCTCAAATAATTCGATAAAGCAGAAGGAGAAAGGCCTTTGTCAGTAGCTATATTCTTTAATTTTTCATTTAATAGTTCTGATTTTTCTACAGTTAATTTTTCGTAAGCTTTTTCAGGAATTAATGAATAATAATTTTCTTTTTTTAGGTTGTGGTTTTTCCTTTTATCCAATTCAATCTGAGTAATAAATCTACTTTTTTCACCGGCATCAATTCCTTCTGAATCCGAATTGTGAAGTAAATAAATATTTTTTGCTCTTAATAATAAATGATAAAAATGGTAGCTATAAATAGCGTCTTTTTCTTTGAAAGTAGGTAAGCCTAATTCTAATTTTACATCAAAAGGAATGAAAGAATTGTTGGTTTTTCCTGCTGGAAATTTGCCTTCGTTTAATGATGTAATAATCACGGTTTCGAAATCCAAAACTCGACTTTCTAAAACACCCATTATTTGTAATCCTGATAAAGGTTCTCCTTCAAAAGAAACTTCTGCAAACTCTATGATTTGTTTGTAAATGCTGAATAGTTGTTCTGGCGAAGAAATACTATCGTATTTGATTGCGTAGTTTTTAAGCTGATTTATTGCTTTATAAATCGCATATAAAAAAGTTAACGAAAGTTTGTCTTCTTTTTCGTTTAAGTTTGATTTAATTAGTAATAAAATCTTTAATAGTTGATTGGTAATTTCAAGCGGATTATTTTCCCATTTCTCAGTAATGATTGAAAATAATTCATTTGGGTTTTCTTGTAAGTTTGCTAAGTTTACGTCTGAAAAGAAAGTAAGATTGTTTTTATTTATTTTTTCTACTACTTTATAACTATGAATCATACTTTCAATTAATGGATGCGATAAAACTTCCGTAACATCTTTGTGATAAAAGGTATATGATTTCTTATTTCGATTCAATGCATTGATGTGCATTTTAAACCATTTCTGTATAAAGATTTGAACGGGATTAGATTTGCTATCGTAACCCATTGTGATATTTAAACTCTTTACATTTTCAGGAAGTGAATATAAAACCGGAATCAATAAATTTTCTTCACTTAATACAATAGCAACATTGGTCAAATCTGTTTTAGTCTGACTGATTTCTTCAATGATTTTTCCTGTGATTTTAGCTTGTCCAACTGATTTTGGTGTGCTAATGATTTGAATGTTTTTTTCTTGATTAAATTCATCAACTATCCATTCAAATGGATGTGTTTTATAATAACCCCAATTATTTTTTATTTTTCTAGCAAATAATCCAGCGTCGTGAAACGGATCATTTATAACGGATTGATCGATGTCCCAAAAAACTTTTGCGCAATCATTTTTTAATAGTTCCTGAAAAATTTTTTCTTCAGCTTGATTTAGTGCGTTAAAACCAGCAAAGTATATTTTTTGATTACCAATTTCACTTATGTAAGATTTTAAATTTTTAACTGCTTCTCTATAAATCAATCCTTGATAACCTTTTTGTTCTTTGATTAAATATTCATATAGGTTTGAATAATAAATAGGCATCATTTCCCAAAAATTCAAATATTTTTGAATCATAGGTGTTCTGTTTTCTAGATCAACTGCCCAATGTTTGATATCTTCAATATCTTTTAGGTAAGAAAAAACATGATCTGGATTTAATAGATATCGATCTATTTCATTAAAATCAGCAAGAAGCATTTTAGCCCAATTTGAAAATGTTTCAAAATCTTGAATATTTTCTTTGGGTGTTAGAGATTTATAGACTTCGTAAAAACAAAATAGTAATTCGATATTATCTATCGATTTGATTTTAGAAATATCAAAAATGAATTCTTCGATGCTTATTATATTTGGCGCAAAGAATGTTTTGTCAGTTTGATTTTTTAGCTTTTCTATTAAGAAAACACGTGCTCTCTTATTTGGTAGAATAATGCTAAGATTATCAAAGTTGTCTTGAAAATCTGTAAATATTTTTGTGGCTATTTTGTCTAGGAATGTTTCCATTAGTGTTTTTTATTGAAACAAATTGAAATTTTATGTTTTTCGAAATTAACCAAAAAAAAATCAGAACAGAAATAATTCTGTTCTGATTTATTGTATGAAAATTAAATTTCTTTAAGAAATTATTTTTTTCTTTTTTTAGCTGGTTTAGAAGCAGGAAGATCATTTTTCTTCATTACTTTAAACTCGTCACTAGAGATAGCTCTTACGATAACTTTTCTGTCTTTTTGTCTTTCTTCGTTAGAAGCAGAAGCAGGAACTGTTGCATCTTGACTTCCGATTCCGATAGATTTTAAAGTTTCTGGATTAACTCCTCTTGCTTCTAAAGCTTTAACAACTGCAGCAGCTCTTTCTTTAGATAATTTTAAGTTAACAGCTTCTGAACCTGTTTTATCAGTCATACCGATAACCACAAAGTGCTCTTTTGGAGAGTTTTTGATGATGTTAGCAGCTTCGTCTAATTTAGATGCAGATTCAGGTCTTAAAGTAGATTTACCTAAGTTGAATAAAATGTTTTGAAGTTTTTCAGTAACTACTTCTTCTGTTTTTGGTTTTGGTTTTGGACATCCGTCGTATTCTTTAAGACCAGGAACATCTGGACACTTATCTAAATAATCTGGAATACCGTCACCATCTCTATCTGGCCAAGGGCAACCGTTGTTTTCAGCTGGACCAGGGATTAGTGGACATTCGTCTTGTGGATCAGGAATACCGTCTCCGTCAGTGTCAGGACATCCGTTGAATTGTGGTAATCCTGGAATTTCTGGACAAGCATCTTGATTATCAGGGATTCCGTCTCCGTCAGTGTCAGGACATCCATTGAATTCAGCTAAACCAAATACATCTGGACAATCATCTAAATGGTCAGGGATTCCGTCACCATCAGTATCAGGACATCCGTTGAATTGTTTTAAACCTGGGATTTCTGGACACTCATCGTATTTATCTAAGATTCCGTCTCCGTCTGTGTCTTTTCCACCAAAACGGAAAGTTACACCAGCAATATGTTGTAAATGTGATGGTACGTCAACATTAGGTGTTCTTGTATCATCAAATGAATATTTGTAAGTTGAAGATAAGTTTAATCCAATGTTTTCTGTAAACCAGAAGCCTAAAGATAAACCACCACCTACAGTTCCAGCAGATGCTTTTCCTAAGAACTCATAACCTCCACCAACGAAGATTGCTGGATCAAACCAACTGTCTTTGATAAAACGGTATTTAACGTGAGCATCAATTGCGTAGTACATTAAATCTACATCAACTCTTTCTCTTTGACCTGTGTTAACCCAAGTTGCATTGTTACCAGTTCCTTGTTTTACATAAATAGGATTAACCATTTTTGTCATTTTGTTAACAGAACCTGTTACGCCAACTGTAAAATTATTCCAGACATGGCGAGATACACCTAATACAGATGCTGATGGTAAAATACTCCAGTTTTTAGTTTCGAAGTATTGACCCATTTGGTTCTCGAATTTCGATGCAGCACTAACACGAGCTCCATCTAGTGCATTCATACCCACGGTCACAGCCCACGGTTGGTCTGCATTCTGTGCTTGAGTTGTTACTCCAGCAAATAAGATAGCAGCTACAAATAATTTGTTGAAATGTTTCATAACTATTGTTTTTTACAAAATGTAATATCTGTACAAAAGTACATTGTTTATATATAAAATCAAAAAAAAAAGTTAATTAATTTTAGTTGATTCTCTCGGTTTTTGATGTTTTTATTAAATTACTCCTAATTCTTTCCCAATTTTTGCAAAAGCAGCGATGGCTTTGTCTAAATGTTCTTGTGTGTGCGCTGCCGATAATTGTACACGAATTCTTGCTTTATCTTTTGGGACAACAGGGAAGAAGAATCCAATAACATATATGCCTTCTGCTAACAATTTATCTGCCATTATCTGAGATAACTTTGCATCGTATAACATTACAGGTACAATTGCTGAATCGCCATCGATGAAATCAATACCAGCTTCTCTTAATCCTTTCTTGAAATAATTGGTATTCCATTCTAATTGATCACGTAAAGAAGTGTCTTTTTCTAATAGTTCGAAAACTTTTAACGAAGCCCCAACAATGGCAGGAGATAATGAATTAGAAAATAAATACGGACGTGAACGTTGACGTAAAATTTCAATTACTTCTTTTTTAGCTGTTGTGTAACCTCCCATAGCTCCACCTAAAGCTTTTCCTAAAGTTCCCGTGATGATATCCACACGACCCATTACGTTTTTGTATTCTAATGTTCCTTTACCAGTTGCTCCGATGAATCCAGCTGCGTGACATTCATCTACCATAACCATTGCATCGTACTTATCTGCTAAATCACAAATTTTATCTAATGGTGCAACTAATCCGTCCATTGAGAAAACGCCATCAGTTACGATTAACTTGAAACGACGTCCATCTGCAACAGCTTGTTGTAATTGTTTTTCTAAATCTGCCATGTCATTATTTTCGTAACGGTAACGAGCAGCTTTACATAAACGAACTCCGTCAATAATTGAAGCGTGGTTCAAACTGTCAGAAATAATACAATCTTCAGCTCCTAATAATGGTTCAAAAACACCACCATTAGCATCGAATGCAGCAGCATATAAAATCGTGTCTTCTGTTCCGTAGAATGATGCAATTTTAGCTTCTAATTCTTTGTGAATATCTTGTGTTCCACAAATGAAACGTACAGATGACATTCCGAATCCGTGCGTGTCTAAAGCGTCTTTTGCAGCTTGAACAACTTCTGGGTGAGAAGAAAGTCCTAAATAGTTATTGGCACAAAAGTTTAATACTGTTTCTCCAGTACTAATTTTAATTTCTGCACCTTGAGGAGAAACGATGATGCGTTCTTTTTTGTAAAGTCCACTATCTTTAATCGATTCTAGTTCGGCTTGTAGGTGATTTTTAATAGATCCGTACATAATTTATTTTAAGTTGAGTTATTGCAAATGTATTATTTTTAAATCATCTTCTTGAGTATAAACCAAAGCTTTTTTGGTTACGTTTAATCCCATTTCAATTAAGGCTAATTCATATTGTTTTAGCTGTTCTTGGTGTTTTTTATGTTCAGCTCCGGTTTTATAATCTAAAATGTAAGCTTCATTGTTTTTAATTACCACACGATCGGGTTTTATATTTGGCATTCCTTTTTTAAGGATGTTTTGTTCGTTAAAAACTTTAAAATCATCGCGGAAGAAATTTTGTAATTCTTCGCGATTGCAGATCATTTCAATGCTTGAACGAACTTTATCTTCTTGGTCTAGAACCAATAAACCTTCAAAAATAGCTGTTGTAATGGCTTCTTTAATGTCTTTTTTGTATCGAATTTTCGAAAGAATTTCGTGTACTAAATTTCCGTATTCAATTGATTTCTGTGTAGATGTATCCCACATTAAAGCTTCGCGTTGCGCAATTTTAATGGTATTTTCTTTATCAATTCCGTGTTCAACGGCAGTGATTAGTTTTGGAGCGGTTGCTTCAATTTCTTCTGGGGAAAGTATTTTCTTTTCTGATATTCGAACTTTATTTCCAAACGGATACACGTTTTGTTCTTCCGAAAATAAATTTAAATTTTGTAAAAACGAAACAAACAAGGACGACATATTATTTGCTAAGTCACCTTTTGCATTTATTTTTTTGTTGGAAATGATATACAATTGTTCTTCGGCACGCGTTAAAGCAACATAAAGCACGTTGATGTTGTCTAACAAATCTTCTTGCTTTTTAATGTCGAATATTTCTTGCGCTTTTACCCCATATTCACGAACATTTTTATTTAAATCTATTAATGCTTTTGGAATGTTCAATTCGTCAAAACCTTCAATTTCAACCCAAATTTTATCTCGTGAACGCGAATAATCTTCTTCGGCAAACGGAAAAATAACCACCGGAAATTCCAAACCTTTCGATTTGTGAATCGTCATCATTTTAACCGCATTGGTGTTTTCTGGCGAAGGAATACTCAGTTTTTCATAATTATCTTCCCAATAGGTAATGAAATCAGAAATAGAACTTTGTAAACGCACGGTTCTTTCCAAAACCAAATCCATAAAATATTGTACGTACGAAAGTGTTTTCTTTTCTTTTATGAAATGGTCAATGATGTATTCTGTGGTTACATATAATGAGTTTTTTCGTGCGAAAGCAAAATCCATTGGAATACCAAAATCGTTTAGCCATTTCTGAAAATCGGCTTCGTTTCTGTGTTTCATTCCTTCCGAAATAAAATCGTGAACCGGTAAAATCGATTGTTTATTGTGAGCAATGAAATACAGCATTTGTGCTTTAGCTTCGTCGTCGCGGTTGTTTTTGATGTACTTTAATACATTTAAAATCAGTTTAACTTCGGTTGCGTTATTTATCAATAAGGTTTCTGAAGATAAAATAGGAATGTTATTCTCAGTTAAGAAATTGGCTAATAAAACACCATCTTTTCTTTTTCGAGTTAAAACTGCGATATCCTGATATTCGAAACCTTGTGCCAAAGCATCTTCAATGGTTTTTAAAGTAGCTTTTAAATATTGGTCAGTCTTGGTTTCTTCTTCGTTTTCAGATTTATCTAAATCTTCTAAAAACTGAATTTCTACAAATCCATCTAATTTAGAATTGATATTTTGTGAACTTTCGTTTTCGTATAAATATTTATAATCTGGATGTTCAAATTGATTGGCAATGTGTTTAAAGAAATCGTTATTAAACGAAATTACTTGTTCATAACTACGGTAATTGGTTTCTAGAAATTTGGTTTCTTTATCTGGGTTCGAAAACGGATTTTCTTCTTTGCTTAACGAAATAAATTGTTCGGCTTTTCCACCGCGCCATCTATAAATAGATTGTTTTGGGTCGCCAACAATCATTAACGAACCTTGAGCGCCGGAAGCATCTTCGCCCGAAAGGGCATTGTCAATCAACGGAATTAAATTATTCCATTGCATTTCTGAGGTATCTTGAAATTCATCAATAAAAAAATGACGGTATTTTTCACCCAAACGTTCGTAAATGAACGGTGCTGGCTGATTTTGGATTTCGTTATTAATAATCGCATTGAATTGCGAAATAGATAGAATGTTTTGTTCGCTTTGAATGCGCTCAATTTCTAAACTAATCGAATTCAATAACGAAAGCGGTGTAAGATTTTTTAAGAAAGCTTCGTAAAACGATTTCTTTCCGAAAGCTTCGTAGATTTTATTTGTTCTTTGAAGAAAATCTGGAATCAAACTTTCGATAACTTCTTTGTCTTTCGCCGTTTTATTGATTTTAATATCTTCGGTTTCAATGTATTTTTTAGATGAATTACTGAATTTATCATCTAAAATCGATTGAATATGTTTCGGGAAATATTGTCCGGAAAACGATTTAATATCAATTCCGTTTGTATTTATAACATCAAAAATTTCGTTAGCTAAGGATTTTGCTAATTCGTTCAAATCTTTGATTTCAGCTTGAAGCTTTTTTCTAATTTCAATAAAATCAGGAATGGTTGCTTGGTGAAATAATTCTAATTCAGTTCTGTTATTTTCGTTTAAAAGCAATCGACCAATTTCCATTAATTCGCGTGAAACATCCCAACTTTTATCGTTATCGGTTTTGTCTAACGAAAAATCAATCAACAATTTGGTTAAGGTTTCATCGGTTCCAGCTTTTGCAATGATTGAATCTACAGCTTCTTGTAAAAGCGCTTCGGTATCTAACGAAACATCAAAAGACATTGGTAAATCTAAATCGTGTGCAAACGAACGAATCACTTTATGTGTGAATTTATCAATGGTTGAAATATCAAAAGCAGCATAATTATGAATGATGTTTTTGATAATGATTTTCGATTTTTCGCGAATAACTAAAGGTTCCAAACCAGATTCCTCGGCAATTTGCTGCAGCATTTGTGCATTTTTCTTGTCGATTTCTGGAAGTGAAAAGGCATACAAAGCCGAAACGATACGCGATTTCATTTCGTTTACTGCTTTGTTGGTAAATGTGATGGCTAAAATTTTTCGATAACCGTCGTAAGACTTATCTAACATTAAAATTTTTAGATATTCTTTTACCAATGTATGTGTTTTTCCTGAACCTGCCGAAGCATTGTAAATAGAGAAAGCTGTTCTGTTCAAAGTAGTTATCGTTTTATGAATTTGTTAACTTATAAAAGTTACACCCTTATTTTTTAATTTCAACAAATATTACTAAATTTGATTAAAAATAAATACTAATCATTAAAAATATTAAACAATGGCTTTTGAATTACCAAGTTTACCATATGCTTATGATGCATTAGAGCCTCATATCGACGCTCGTACAATGGAAATCCATCATACAAAACACCACCAAGCTTACACGACTAATTTAAATGCAGCTATCGCTGGAACTGAGTTAGAAGGTAAAACAATCGAAGAAATCTTAGCTAATTTAGACATGTCTAACGGAGCTGTAAGAAATAACGGTGGTGGGTTCTATAACCACAATTTATTCTGGACTGTAATGAGCCCAAATGGTGGTGGTTTACCAACAGGAGAATTAGCTGAAGCGATTGATGCTGCTTTTGGTTCTTTTGATGCTTTTAAAGATGCTTTTGCTAAAGCTGGAGCTACACAATTCGGGTCTGGATGGGCTTGGTTATGTGTAAAAGATGGTAAATTAGAAGTTTGTGCTACGCCAAACCAAGATAACCCATTAATGCCAGGTGTTACTTGTGGTGGAACTCCAATCTTAGGAATGGATGTTTGGGAACACGCTTACTACTTAAACTACCAAAACAGAAGACCAGATTATATCAACGCTTTCTTTAACGTTGTTAACTGGGCAGAAGTTGCAGCACGTTTTGCAGCTAACAAATAATAAAAAACGAATATCGTTTATATGGAAAAACGTCTGAGAAATCAGACGTTTTTTTGCTTTTATATTTGAGGTAAATCTCTTAATGTTTTTATGTATTTCCCGTTTTCGAAGAAAAATAAACTACCTTCAAATTTAATTTTTTTATCTAAATCATTACCCATTAATCCGTTTTCAGAACGCTTTACAGCTCTTCTTTTGTAATGTTTATAATCTATTACGTATAATTGCTCGGCTGGGTCTTGGTTTGTTGTTTTGGAAAAATCGTATGAAGATATCATAACTAAAAATAATTTGTAACCGTTGTTTTTACACCAGTTTTCGTAAATGTACATAGGTCTGCATAATTCGCTTGTACAACCATTCATAAATACATAAACTAAAGCTTTCTCATGTTTTTTAACCATGCTTAATAATTGTTTCATGGTCAATAATCATAATACAATCTTTAATGGGTAAATGCGGTTCGTATTTTGAGTCAAAATACGATTCGTAAACATTTTGTGCTTCGGTATAATTTTGTGCAGTGCTGTTCAAGAAAGTGCCAAAAAATATTAATAATAAGATTTTTTTCATTTTATTGTAAATTGGTAATAATAATAGTGATAAACAAATTTCAAACTATGTTTTTTGATGATTTTTAAAATTACGTATCCACTCAATTTCCACTAACTTTGAGGCGGAAAATGTTTTCCATAAATATAATAAAAATGAATCCCTTAGAAATTCTTTATCAAGACGAATATATAATTGCCATAAATAAACCACACGGATTGTTAGTGCATCAATCGCCGATTGCTCGTGATGCTTCTGAATTTGCAATTCAGTTGTTGCGTGACCAAATAGGGAAGAAGGTATTTCCAGTACATCGATTAGATAGAAAAACTTCGGGTGTTTTGCTTTTTGCTTTTGATAAAGATGTGAATCGCATTTTAACCGAACAGTTTACAACCAAACAAATTGAGAAGCGATATATAGCCATTGTTCGTGGGTTTGCTCCAGAAGAAATGCTTATTGATTATGCACTTTATAAAGATAATGGTGTTTTGCAAGAAGCTCAAACTTTGATAAAATGTATGCAAACCGCAGAGATTGACTTACCTTCGGGTAAACACCAAACGTCGCGTTATAGTTTTGTTGAAGCTTTTCCGTTTACTGGAAGAATGCATCAAATACGTAAACATTTGGCTCATATTTTAAATCCAATTATTGGTGATCGTCCGCACGGTTGCAACAAACAAAATAAAATTTGGTTAGAGAAATTTGAAATGAATACGATGATGTTACATGGCGCTTCGTTAAAGTTAAATCATCCAGTTGCGAACGAAGTTTTAGAAATAAAGGCTGAACCTCAAGCGGAATTTAAGCGTGTAATGCAATTGCTTAATTTTAAGTGATTTGTTGTTTTTATTGGAAAATTTTCTTAATTTCAAACAAAAAACATGGAAATTTTCTATTACATATTTGCTGCGTTATTAATAGTTTCTACATTTATTCCGTTAATACCAAATCAACATTGGTTTTTTAGAGTTTTTGATTTTGCAAAAGTTCAGATTTTTATCTTGCAATTTTTGCTAGTATTATTTGGATTTTTATTTATTATTAAGTCGAATTTGTTTTTTGTTTCCCAATTATTATTGATTGGTTGTTTGATTTATGAAATTTCGTTATTGTATAAATACACACCGTTTTATAAGGTTGAAAAACATATTAAAACAAGTAAGGCGTCAAAAACGATTACGTTGATTTCTGCTAATGTTTTTCAATTTAATAGAGAATATCAAAAGTTTATTCATTACGTACAAAAGCAAAATCCAGATATTATTTTAACGATGGAATCCAACGGTGATTGGGAAAATGCGATGCAAGTTTTTAAGAAGGATTATCCTTATTTTGTTGAGGTTGGATTGGAAAATACATATGGAATTCACTTGTATTCAAAAATTGAAATCACCAAATCGAATGTTCATTTTTTTGTAGCTGACGATATCCCAAGTATCGAAGCTTTAATGAAAACCAAAGATGGATTTGAATTTATTTTCTTTGGTGTACATCCGCCACCACCGAGTCCAACAGAAGAAGAAACTTCTAAAGAAAGAGATGGTGAATTGCTAGCAGTTGCTAAAAAGATTAGGAGTAATAAATATTCGTCAATTGTTGTAGGAGATTTCAATAATGTAGCTTGGGCAAAATCATCTGTTTTATTTAGAAAAACTTCCGAAATGATTGATCCAAGAATTGGTCGCGGATTGATTTCTACATTTCATGCTAAGTATTGGTTTTTGCGTTTTCCGATTGATCAAATGTTTCATAGTTCCGATGTTTTTGTTGAGAAACTAGAAGCTCAAGATAATTTTGGTTCGGATCATTTACCTTTGTTTTGTGCGTTTTACATCGATAAAAAAAACGATATTCAGGAAGATTTAATTGAACAATTGGAAAAAGATGAAATGAAAGAAGTTAACGAAATGATTAAAGAAGGCAAACAAGAAGATGGCGAAAGAGAAACTGTGGTTACTGAGTAAATAACTCTTTATAAATCATACAAAATGATGTATCTTTACAACATTATTATAAATAAAATATGAAAGCGTACGTTTCAGTAGATCACAATAGCAGAAAAAAATTAAGTAAAGAAATTATTGCACTAGGAATGGCGCTAAGTACAGCCAGTGTTGAGCAATATATTTTTGTAGATAAATTTACTTTTGAAGAAGGTCAAGAAATTGAATTGGTTCAAAAAGCTTTAAAAGAAATTGATAATAGTAATTTTGTTATTGTTGAAACAACTTATCAAACCGTTACTTCATCAGTCGAAGTTGGTTATGCCAAAGCAAAGCGTAAACCAATTGTGTATTTACAACACGAAAGCGTTGCGATTTCTCCGATACTTTATGGATTGTCAAATTTTCATATCAAATATTCAAATCCAAAAGATTTATTCGATCAAATGAGTGAATTCTTAAAAAATATTTTACCACAACAATAAGCTTTGAAATTCAGAGCTTTCTTTTTTTATGCCATTAACTGATTTTCCAATATTCCAACCAGCAAAACGTAAAAAAATCTATTTAGAATTTTACAGTTTGTTATTCTTAATAATTGCTTCGATTGCTTTTATTTGGATGCATTCTGTTACGGAAATCAATGTTTTTGTTTTTTGGATTATTACGTTGATATTCATTCTGTCATTTGTTCCATTAATTGTAACCTTGATTTTAAATCATTATAAAATCGATTTTAAAAGAGGGAAGTTTAAAGGGAATTTGATTTTGGGAAAGAATGAAATTCGAATTGCAGAACAAATCATTTTGTTAAAAGATATCGAATCGATTCATTTTATAAACGATGACTTTTTTATTCGTTATGAAAGAAATAAATGGATTGGACCTAAAATTTCGAGCGGAGTTGGAAACATTTGTACCATAAAACTAAAAGAAGAAAAAACAATATTTGTGAATTTTTATCAATCGCACGATAATGAATTAGTTAAGGCCGAAATCTTACTTCAATATTACAATAACCGTAATATTTTGAGTACTGATAATCTGAAGCGAATTCTAGAAGGTGAAAATTAAAACACAATATTCTTTATATTTGTTTAAAATACATTAGAAAATATGATGAAATTAAATACAATTGCAGCATTTACTTTAGCAATGGTAATGTTCACATCGTGTAATAAAAAAGAAGCGCTCGATAAAAATCAGGCGTTAATTGATAGTTTGTCTCAAATTGAATTTCAAGGAGATAAATTTGCAGATATCGAAGTTCTTAAATACGATATTCCAAGTTGGAACAAATTAACTTTAAAAGAGAAAAAACTAGTTTATTATTTAGCTCAAGCTGGATATGCTGGGAGAGATATTTTCTGGGATCAGAATTATAAATACAATCTAAAAATTCGTGCTGCATTAGAGAATATCTATAAAAATTACGATGGAGATAAAAATGCTGAAGATTGGAAGAAGTTCGAAATCTACTTAAAACGTGTTTGGTTTTCAAACGGAATTCATCATCATTATTCGAATGATAAAATCAAACCTGGATTTTCTCAAAGTTATTTCCAAAAATTATTAAAGCAAACCGATACTAATTTAGACGGAACTATTGTTGAAATTCTGTTTAACGATGTTGATGCTAAAAAGGTAAACCTTGATGAATCAAAAGGATTGGTTCAAGGTTCGGCTATTAATTTTTATGGAAAAAATGTATCTGCTGTTGATGTAGAGAAATTCTATAATTCTTATGTTCAGGAAGATTCTTTACGTCCGGTATCTTCAGGATTAAATACCAAATTGGTTCGTAACAATTCAGGTAAGTTAGAAGAAAAAGTTTGGAAAAGTGGCGGTATGTATGGAGCAGCGATTGACCAAGTGATTTTTTGGTTAGAGAAAGCAGTTACCGTTGCAGAAAATCCAGCTCAGGCTGATGCTTTAAAATTATTGATTGAATTCTACAAAACGGGAGATTTAAAAACTTGGGATGCTTATAACATTGCTTGGCTTAATGCAACCGAAGGAAATATTGATTACATCAACGGATTCATTGAAGTTTATAACGATCCATTAGGACATAAAGGTTCGTACGAAAGTATGGTGCAAATCAAAGATTTTGATATGTCTGAAAAAATGGAAGTAGTTTCTAAAAACGCGCAATGGTTTGAAGACAATTCACCTTTGTTTCCAGAGCACAAAAAGAAAAATGTAGTTGGTATTTCTTACAAAACAGTTGTAGTTGCTGGTGAAGCAGGTGATACTTCTCCAAGTACGCCAATTGGAGTAAATCTTCCAAATGCAGATTGGATTCGTGCAGAACACGGTTCTAAATCAGTTTCTTTAGGAAATATTATCGATGCTTATAATAAAACAGGCGGAAGTGATAAATTGAAAGAATTTGCTTACGACCAAACAGAAATTGAATTATCGCAACGTTACAGCGAAATTGCAGATAAATTACACACAGCTTTACACGAAGTGGTTGGACACGCTTCTGGACAAATCAATAAAGGAGTTGGTTCTCCAAAAGAAACCTTGAAAAGTTACGCTTCAACTTTAGAAGAAGGTCGTGCCGATTTGGTGGCTTTATATTATTTATACGATCCGAAGATTCAAGATTTAGGCTTGGTTGACGATTGGAAAAAAATGGGAACAGCTGCTTATAACGATTATATTCGTAATGGTTTAATGACGCAATTGGTGCGTATTGAACCAGGGAAAGTTATCGAAGAAGCGCATATGAGAAACCGTCAGTGGGTGAGTGCTTGGGTTTTTGAAAAAGGAAAGGCAGATAACGTAATTGAGAAAATTACAAAAGATGGTAAAACCTATTTCAAAATCAATGACTACGATAAGTTAAGAACCTTATTTGGTGAGTTGTTGAAAGAAACCCAACGCATCAAATCTGAAGGGGATTATGAAGCTGGAAAAGCTTTGGTTGAAACGTATGGAGTAAAAGTTGATCCAAAAATTCACGCTGAGGTTTTAGAACGTAACAAGAAGTTTAAGAATGCACCTTATCGCGGATTTGTAAATCCGGTTTTAGTTCCGATTACAGATGATAAAGGTGAAATTGTTGATATCATTGTTTCGTATCCGAAAACGTTTGCAGAACAAATGTTATTTTATTCTAAAAACTTTAATTTCTTACCATTAGAGAATTAAAAGAATTATTTATAAAACAAAAATCCACTCGAATAAACGAGTGGATTTTTTATTTAACGATTATCTTATTAGTAACGCTTCCTTTATTGGTATGAATCACGAATAAATAGGTTCCGGATGCGTAATTTTTCATTGAGATGTTTTCGAAATTAGAATCTATTGTAGTTAGATATTTCCCTGTTATGTCAAGAATTAAAACAGATTTTACTTCTAAATCTTGGTTTGATTGCGTTATTGAAATATAATCTGAAGTTGGATTTGGATAAACTTTCAAGTTTTCTTTAACAAACTTCTCAACACTTAAAACACAATTATCACTGTAGAAATAATTACCTGTTACCATCCAAGTATCATAAGGAGCTAGATTGTTAAGTGCTGCAGTTGCATTATCAACTTCTAAACAAACGGTGTTTGGTTGATTTCCAACAGTTGGTTGTAAAGAAATAATCATTTCGGGTTTGTTTATATTTTGACCATTTTTAAGATTGATTCGTTGTAAAGTAGACATATTAGAAGCTGCAATAACTTCAATATTTGGGTTGGTTGTAAAATCTAAATCTGTAATTTGATTGTAACCATCGATATCATTGATGTTGCCAATTTCTAAAAATTGTAAAGCGTTATTTCCACTAAAGTTCATTGAATTAAGCCTGCAATTGTTTAGATTGATTGATGTTAAGCTTGATAAGTTTGATATATCTAAACCGTTATCTAATCTTCTAGAATGTAAATTCAGATTTTGAAGGTTTGTAAATGCGTTAATTCCAGTTAAATCTAAAATTAAATCATTATTAAAACTAATGTTTAAAGGACCTGGACCCAAATCTAAACTAGGAGTTACAGCTGTAGCATCTGCTGTAAGTATCAAACCGTTTAATGTATTGTCACTGTCAATACCTAAATTAATCAAAGCTTGCTCAAACTGTTGATCTGGGATCGCTGTAGTTTGAGCAAACGTTGATAATGGTAATATGAATAAAAATAGTTTTTTTAGCATAATTTAGTTGTTTTGGTTTTGAATTTTTGCTAATATAACTATTTTAAAGTATTTATTTCAATAAGTTAATGCTTACAGTTGCTAATTCTGAATTTGGGAATTTCTTAAACAATTTCTCATCAGGTTGTAAACCAGCTTCTTTACAAACTTTATGGAAAACATCGACTTCCACAATATATTGATCCGAGAATCCGTGGGTAGCATCATAAGCAGTAGCCGGAGTTTCTCCCAAATGTTTCGATGTGATTGCTGGATCAATCGTATGTAATTCAACAACCATTAAACCAAATTTCTTTATATAAGGTTGCCATTTTTGTAAATGCTCCAATAAGTTTTCTTCAACCGAATTGTTCGATAAATAAACACCTCGATGCGCAAAAGCACCAGTTGAAGTACTCACGCGTTCTGGGTTTACGTTTTTAGGTTCAAACCAAATGCGGTTATGATCCAAGAACGTACGCATATTCAATAAATCTTCTAAAGCAATGCCGTAGTTTTCTTTTAAATCTTCAGCCAAACGTTCAGGATCACCAATATCGCCCCAAATAACTTTTGCCCAAATATCATTCTTGATTAAGTTGGCACGTGTAATTTTCAAGGCCGCTTGGTTGTAATCGGCACCGACTAAAAACAACGGATATTCATCCAAATGTTTACCACGTAACGTATAACGTTCAATGGTTTCGTATAAATGCTGTAAAAAAGCTCCGTTACCACAACCCATATCCAAAATTCCTTTTGGCTGACTGTCTAACGGTTGATTGAAAATCTCAACAATAAACGAATCAATCACTTTGAAATACGTTGCGTGAGCACCACCGCTTCCCCAAACATTCATAGCTCTGTCCACGTGAATTTCGTCTTCACCTTCGTTTAATTGGCGGATGCGTTCGGCATCACCAAAAAGCAAATCTTCCATTTTACTAAACATCGGAAGGTACGAAACCGTAACCCCGTAAGAAGCCGCACGTTTTGCAAAGAACAATCCCGTTTCGGTAAACTGATAATTATCTTTCTTTTTTTCAAACCAATCCAAATGCGTTAAGAAATCTAAAATAGTTTCAAAACATTCGGGTTCGGTATGGAATTCTTCAGCTTTGAAAGACGATTCCATAAAGTATTTATGAAACATTCCGCTCATTCCCAAACGAACAATGGTTGGTCCAACCAAATGACCTTCGATATGTTTTAAGATTTGCTTTTGGATGCGTAATTCGTTTTCGTTTTCCGAAAAAGTAATATCAAAATTCGAGTAGCTTTTCTTGAATAGGAGTGCTAATTTATCGAAAGGTTGTTTGTCAAAATTTCTAGGATGAAAGTTGATGGAATATTTCAGAAATTCACTAACTTCATCGTACAAATAAGCATTTTCGATGAACGCTTTTGTATTGGAATTTACAGAAACAAAAACCGCGTTTTCTTTATTGTCCACACGATAATCGATAAAACCTTGCGAAGCCAACGTACGTAACGCAACGTTTAGATAGCCTTTGTTTGCTTGATATGTTTGTGCTAAAATATCTAAGGTTAATTCGTTTTCTGAAGTAAATGCAGCAAATATGTTTTTGCTGTTTAATGCCGATACAATCGGAGCAGTAACCAAACCATCTAAATGTTGAAAGATGGTGCTTCTTAATTGTTTTTTGTCCATAAAAATTGTTTAATCACTTTGGATTACAAACCGTATGTAACCTACAAATTGTCTTGTTTGGTGATTGTTTTGTTTTTCAAAGATTGCCTTTTTATCAAAAACGACCAATTATCTCATCTTAAATATAACTTAAATTTTTATGAAAGCCCTTTTAATAATTGATATTCAGAATGATTTTTTAGAAAACGGTTCGCTAGAAGTGAAAGACGGCAATGCCATTATTCCGTTAGTAAATAAAACACAAAACCTTTTTGATGTAGTTGTGGCAACCCAAGATTGGCACCCTTCAACACATAAAAGTTTTGCTGCCAACCACGAAGGCAAACAACCGTTCGAAGTCATTGACCTAAACGGATTACCGCAAGTTTTGTGGCCGAACCACTGCGTACAAGGAACGTTTGGAGCCGAATTTCATCCCGACTTAAATACTCAAAACTTACAAGCTATTTTTAGAAAAGGAACCGATATTGAAGTTGATAGTTACAGCGGTTTTTACGATAACGACAAACGCAACAGTACCGGTTTACACGGTTTTTTAACCGAATTGCAAGTTACCGAAGTATATGTTTGTGGTTTAGCTGCCGATTATTGTGTGTATTATACCGCCAAAGATGCCGCAAATCTTGGTTATAAAACGTTTGTGATTGAAGATGCTACCAAATACATTGATGCAACCAATTACCTAAAAGCCAAACAGGAAATGCTTGATTTGGGGATTAGTTTTTTGAATGTGGTTGATTTAAAACAATCGTTTTCCTGACATCAGGAAAACGATTGTTCTTAAAGTTAAAATGAATTATTTCTATTGATTTAATTCAAATAGAAAACCCTCTTTTTTGAGGTGGGGAGACTATTTAATATATCTAGTTATTTATCAAATTTATATTATTCAATTTTGGACATTGGTATTGCACATATCTGTTTTGTAATATAGCTGACCATTGAATAAAAAAATTGTTGAGGACAAGCTATAATAGCTTCGTTTATAATAGCTTGGTATTTTCCTTTTAAAATATCTTCGTTTAGGGTAGGGCGATATCTTGCGACAGTTCCAATATAATATGCAAAGCCTAAAACTGTTGATAATCTATGCAGACGGTATGGTTCTAAATCTAAATAATATCTATATCCTTGTCTTGTTAACATTGGTGTTATATTCAATTCATTTATATCTCTTATTATTCTAGGATAAGCCATTTTCCAACTTTTATTAGAGCTATACGTATACTCTTTACATAGAGACGATTTAAAGTGATTCTTATAAGGATCGTTTTCAATTTCTATTTTTTGAAATTTTGATTTGCAAATACCTTTCGTTAGTCTTTCAACTTTCATAAGCTTATCAAATTTTTTTTCATAAGAAATAGTATAAAATATTCTTTTTTTATTTGGTGTAGTTCTTATGCATATATCTACAGGTAGAAATTTTCTTTTTGTTTCAGGAAATAAATCTAAAGCATATCCAATTTCGTGTACTTCGGGTATGTTGTTTAATAAATCTTTAAAATCTATTTCTAAGCCATCTCCATTGTTAATTTCTTTTCCTAAACATTTTGCAAATTCATGAAAAATTGAAATTCCATCACCACTATCTGAGGCTAGTTTTAATTTGTCTTTTGAGTTTGATGGTAATGATAGACCATGATGCTCTAATTTAGTTTCTAATTCATATCCTCGGGTTATTAATAGAACTTTTACAATATTGATGAATGAATAGTAAATAAGGGTTCCTTTCGATGGCATTTTCGCATGCTGTGCAGAATTGTAAAAATCTTTTGAAAGTTGAGTGAAATAAATAGCTTTTTGATAATTTTTTTTCATTTTTGCTCGATCTTTCTGTATTGCATTGTATGAATTATTTAACCAAGATTCTAGATAAACTAATGGCTCTGCTGTTAGAATAAAAGGAGCACCAGCTTCATTACCATACGGGAAATATTTCACTGATTTATATTCTCTTAAAGCTTGCTCTCCTATATCTTCTAGTTTCATAAAGATTGTTTTTTTATTAGGTTATTTTACGAATATAACTAAAATAGAAAACCAACAAACAATGATTTTATAAACTTTTGTTTTGAAAAACGAATATTTTAATTAAAATAGTACAAATGTTTATATAGTTGTTAAAAATAATGGTATTGGTTTTAAAATAATACGCTTAAAAACAGTAACTTAGGGTTTATTAATTTTAAAAAAATGTTGTTATGTCAGTGAAATACACATTATCAGAGAAGGGCAATCCAAGTAATCCTAACGCACCAAAAAAATGGTATGCTAGCGCAATAGCCGATGGAGAATTAAGTTTTAGAGAACTGAGTAAAGAAATTGCTCAAGGCAGTACCACCGTTAGTGATACGGATGTTATGGCTGTTTTAAATGATTTAATTAAAATCTTAGGTAGAAATTTAAGTAGTGGAAAAATTGTTCGGTTTGGAGATTTTGGTTCGTTTCAACTAACCATTACCAGCGAAGGTGCCGAAACCGCACAAGCTTTTAATGCTTCGTTAATTAAAAATCCTAAGATTCAGTTTCGTCCCGGAAAGGACTTAAAAGACATTACCAAAACGGTAACTTTTGAAAAATATAAAAGGTAAAGTAAAAAAAGGTCTAGACGTTTTAAGCAAATGGTCTAGACCTTTTTAGTAAATGGTTTAAACCTTTTTGGTAAATGGTTTAGACCATTTTTAACCCCAGTAAATACAAGGGTTTTCAGAGGGCAAAAAAAACACCCAAATTTGGGCGTTTTCTTATCAGTATAAAGCTATTTAATTTCCTAAAATATTCTTTTTTCTATCGAAAGTGCTTCTTCAAATTGAATATAATCGTCATGTGTCCACCATCTATATGGATAATCGTTTTTTCTTTTTCTACTAATATCAATAATAGAATTCCAAGAACAAAAGTTTGGTGTTTCACCTGATGGGTCTAAAAATAAAAGACGAATTATTTTCTCGTCATATTCTTCGAAACCCACCGCAAGCATCCAATGTGCCCCATCTTTGAAATTAACCCCAACAATTGTTGGGCAATTATTTTTTAATTGTTCAATTGTAAAATCAATAATTTTTTTTCCTGTTCCTTTAGTACTCTTTATGGATAACGTTTTATTGAAATGGTTTTCTAATATTGTTTCTAAATCTTTTAAATAAGTACCGTTTTTAAAAAGTGTGTAATGATTAGAGTTTATATAGTTTATTAGTTTTCCTATTTTCGTTCTTCCATCAATATGAAAAGATGTTGCATCTGATCTACGAATTTCTCCTAAAGTTATTAATGCCATAAAAAGACTATATGGTCCACAAGCCCCATCTAATGACCCTTGGCTTAAAAAAACTTTTTGATATTCGTTGTTGATATCTAATGATTCTGGTCCATTTTCAGTTGTATCTAACTGATTAATTATGTTGAATTTTGTCATCTGTGTTTTTTTATCTAATATAACTTTTTTATTATCCGTGAATGGTTTCTTTTTTACCGTAATTGGTAATAATTTCCCCTTCGTAATCTAACCATTGTTTCCAACGTTTATCCACATCCACATCGGTAGCGTATTTTTTAGCAAGCTTTAGAAATGTAGTATAATGTCCGGCTTCGCTAATCATTAACTCTCTGTAAAACTTCGCTAATTCTTCGTCTTTAATATTTTCAGACAAAACTCTAAAACGTTCACAACTTCTAGCTTCAATCATCGCAGCTAAAAGCAAACGATCAATAAACGATTGGTTTCTAGAACCGTCTTTCTTTAAAAATTTAATCAATTGTCCCACATAATCGTCACGACGTTCTCTACCTAAGGTATAGCCACGTGCCTTAATAATGTTATGTACCATCTGAAAATGCTGCATTTCTTCAATCGCAATTTCAGTTAACTGTGTAACAATATCTTCATGTTCTGAATTATACGTAAGTATGGTAATGGCGTTGGTAGCCGCCTTTTGCTCACACCAAGCATGGTCGGTTAAAATCTCTTCTAAATTTCCTTCTGCAATATTCACCCAACGTGGATCGGTCAATAATTTTAATCCCAACATAATTTGTAAGTATTTAAAAACCAAAAATACAAATATATTTCCGACCAATAAAATCGGATGCTGCTTTTAGATTTTGTTATTTTGTATTTCTAAATCGCTCTCATGAAAAGCAAAAAAGTATTAATAATTGGATTTGTCTGGCCAGAACCTACCTCGTCTGCGGCGGGTTGGCGAATGTTGCAATTGATTGATTTTTTTATTGAAAACCAATACGAAGTGCATTTTGCATGTGCGGCTCATAAATCGGATTTTGCTTTTGTGTTTGATTCCAGCCAAGTTGCCGAACATGAGATTTTATTAAACGATGCGAGTTTTGATACTTTTATTTCGGAATTGCAACCCGATGCGGTGGTTTACGACCGATTTATGATTGAAGAACAGTTTGGATGGCGCGTGCGTGAAAATTGTAAACAAGCTATTCAGATTTTAGATACGGAAGATTTACATTTTGTTCGAAAAGCCAGAGAGAAAGCTTTTAAGAAACAAGAAGAAGTAAATTACCATACCGATGAAATGATTCGTGAAGTGGCTTCGATTTTACGTTGCGATTTAAGTTTGATTATTTCGGAAATGGAAATGAAAATGCTACAAAAGCAATTTCATATTCCGGCTGAAATTTTAATGTATTTGCCATTTATGCAAGAAACCATTTCAGCAACTGATTTGGACCCATTACCGAATTTTGAGGCACGTACTCATTTTATGTTTATTGGAAATTTTATGCATGAACCCAATTGGCAAACGGTGTTGCGATTAAAACGTGATATTTGGCCGGTGTTGCGTAAAAAACTCCCTAAGGCAGAAATGCATATTTTTGGAGCATATCCAAATCCGAAAGCGTTGCAATTACATAAACCTGCCGAAAACTTTTTTGTAAACGGTCGTGCAAAAGATGTGAATATTGAAATGCAAAAGCATAAAGTATTGTTAGCTCCGATTCCGTTTGGTGCCGGAATTAAAGGTAAGTTTATCGATGCGATGCGCAATCGTTTACCTTCGGTTACTACGCAATTAGGTTCTGAATCGATGCAAGAAAACACACTTTGGAATGGTTTTATTTCTGATTCCGATGCAGATTTTATTGAAAAAGCGGTGTTGTTATATACCGAAGAGTCAGCTTGGGAAACAGCTACACAAAATGGACTTTCAATTTTAAATGCGACTTCAAATAAAAAGCAATATACTGAATTGTTTAAAAATCGTTTAACTGATTTAGAGATTCATTTAGATACTTACCGAAAAGCTAATTTGTTTGGTGAAATTTTACGTTATCAAACCAATCAAGCAACTAAATATATGGGCTTGTGGATTCAAGAGAAAAAGAAGTTTAAAGTTTAAAGTTTAAGGTTTGTTCATATAATTGTTTATCACGTTTCAACAAATCAGCAAATCAACAAATCAAGCAAATCAACTATCAATACTTACTTTCCAACTTTTCGTAAAAACGTGTTGAGGTGCTAAAGCAATTATTCCTTCTTTATCTTCAATATGTTGGTTGTGATTTTGTGAATCAGCCATTCCAAACCAAGGTTCTAAACAAATGAAGGGAGCGTTCTGCACTGTCCAAATTCCAAAATGCGTAAAGTCATCAAACGTTAACGTTAGTTTGTTTTCGTTTTGGGTGTTCTTTATCGTAATGGCATTACTTTTTAAATTACGGAAAACCATGGCATCTTCTTTAAATAAATCATAATGCAACGGCAATTGTTGGTTGTTGAGGTTTATGATTTCTTTGTTTTCAGAAATTAGTCCGTCAACCAATTTCAAACGATTTAAAACGTCATCGTTATTGAATTCTAAATAGAAGTTTTCAAAATCACTAGCATCTTTTCCTAAAACAAACGCAGGATGTCCACCAATCGAAAAATACATCGTTTCGTTACCTATATTGGTTACTTCATAAGTACAAGAAAGCTCCTTGTTTTTAAGTTCATAAATTACTTTCAATTCAAAATAAAACGGATAGTTTACTAAGGTTTTTTCATTTGCTTTTAAAGTAAAAATAGCTTTAGTTTGTGAAACTTGTTCAGATTCAAATTCCATATCACGCGCAAATCCGTGTCGTGATAAGGTGTAGTTTTCTCCTTTATAAATAAATGTGTTGTTTTTTAAACTTCCTACAATCGGAAAAAGAATAGGTGATGTTTTGCCCCAAAAGTTAGGGTTTGCATTCCACATCCATTCGTTGTATTGGTTGTCTAAAATACTTTTTATTTCAGCACCAAAAGTTGCTATTTCTACCGTAAGGAAATTGTTTTGTAAAATCATCACTATTTATTTGAATGTAAAAATATTGAAAAAGTTTAATGATTAGGTTGAAAAAATCAATTTAATATCTCTCGAAATATTTCTATTTTTGTACTATGACCACACAAACAAAAATCCCACAGAAACCGGTTCGAAAAAGAAACGTGAAAAAGAAGAAAAGCGAAACACCAGCTTGGCGTTGGTATATTCGAATTGCACTGATTGTGGCAATCATCGGATTTGTTGGTTGGTTTTTATTTACGTTCAGAGAAGGTATTTCGTATTATTTCGGTTCAAAATTTGATAAGAAAGACGATAAAAATATGGTGTTTGATGTGCGTAATATTGAAGTGATGAAACGTCACGACGATATGCTTTTTGGAATTGATGTATCGCACTATCAAGGTCCGATTATTTGGGATAGTTTGAATTTGATGTACGATGAGTTTCCTATTGATTTTGTCTTTGTGCGATCAACTATGGGAATCGATGGAGTAGATGCACGTTTTGATCAGAATTATAAACAAGCTCGTGCTTTCCATTTTATTCGCGGCGCTTATCATTATTACCGTCCGAATGAAAGTTCGGTTGAGCAAGCGGAAAACTTTATCAAGAATACCAAACTTGAACCGGGAGATTTTCCTCCGATTTTAGATATCGAAGAATTGCCTAAAAAACAATCTATGGATAGTTTGAAAGTGGGTTTAAAGAAGTGGTTACAAATAGTTGAAAAACATTATAAGGTAAAACCTATTTTATACTCGGGAGAGCATTTTTATAAAACACATTTGAAAGAAGATTTTGCTGATTATGAAGTTTGGGTTGCGAATTATAATTTCTTTGTAGAAAATATAAAACCTGAATGGATGATGTGGCAGTTTACTGAAAAAGGAACGGTTCCGGGAATAAGATCAAAGGTTGATGTAAATATTTTTAACGGATCTAAAAACGATTTACGTCAGAAATTAATCAAATAAAAAAAGCTGTTTCAGATTTGAAACAGCTTTTAATTTTTTACATCTAATGCATCTCGTAAGGCATTTCCAATCATCATAAAGGCAACAACTAAAAGTAACATGGCAATTCCGGGAATTAAAGCTAAATACGCTTTTCCAAGAATGATGTAATTGTAATGTTCTTTAATCATTCCGCCCCAACTTGGAATGGGAACTTGAGCACCTAATCCTAAAAAGCTTAAACCACTTTCTACTAAAATGGCTGAAGCAAAGTTAGCTGCAGAAATTACAATTACCGGAGCCCAACTATTAGGTAATATGTGTTTGAAAATAATTCGTGTGTGTGAATAACCTAAAGCTTTTGCAGCCGTTACGTATTGCATTTGTTTGATACTCATTACTTGGCCACGAACCACACGAGCGACTTCAACCCACATGGTTAATCCTACGGCAATAAATACTTGCCAAAATCCTTTTCCTAAAGCTAAGGTTATCGCAATTACTAAAAGTAGAGTAGGGATAGACCAAATGACGTTGATAATCCAAAGTACAGCTGCATCGACTTTTCCGCCAAAGTAACCGGCAATAGCTCCCATGAAAACTCCGATTGCAAGCGAAATACCTACAGCAACAAAACCAATTGCTAACGAAACTCGTGAGCCAATGATTAATCGACTTAAATAATCACGCCCTTGATTATCGGTTCCTAAATAATATTTTTTGATGAATATGTTTTGAGAAACAATTTCAGCTTCGGTTTTATGAAACGCTTTTACAGGAATTGATTTAGTTTGAGCTAAAGTGGTATCTGGATGGTATTCTTTGTAGAAAAGTGTATCGTTTTTAAATTGATAACTTAATATAGGGATGTTTTGGTCTGTGATTTCAAAACCTGTAAACCAGTTAGCAAGTTTGTTGTTCTTTTCTTTAATCGGAACTTGAAGCATTTCCACTTCGAATCCCATCGGTTTTGTACTCAATGAAACATCGCCATTATTTGCGTTGGTTGATGCATCTGGTGCTATGAAATATCCGAAGATTGAAATTAAAACTAAAAAAACGATGAACCAAAAACTCAAAACGCCCCAAAAATTCTTTTTGAATTTTTGGAGCGCCATTTGATTATGAGATAAATGTTTATTGGACATTTAGTAAGTTACTTTTTTGACTTATTAGTGTTTTTTATATCAATTAAAACGTTTACAGCTTCATCTACATAAACATCTTTATTTAAGTTTTCGTGCCATTTGTCACGTTTCTTTTTCAATGTTTCATCTGTCTTATAAAGCTCAATTTCGTATGGTAACGAAAGGAAAACTAAATCGTTTTTGTAATTTTTAATTGGTTTAAACACTTTTGCTTTCTCATCTATTTCTTTTGATTTTAGTGTGAAATCATCATAGTTTAATGAGTATGTATTTTCATCTTTACGAGAACTAATCCATTTTGCATTTTCGTCAATTAACTTGAATTGCGGATTAGTTTGCATTCTGTTTTTACTATTATTGATTACTGTTGTAAAATCATAAGCAAAAGGTTTGTAATTTGCTTTTTCAATTTTATCCCATTCCATTGCGTTTTCCATATCGCGTTCTCCAGAATCAATATAAGTTAAACGATCCGGCATTACGATATCACTTTCAACTCCTTTTAACTGAGTAGATCCTCCGTTTACACGATAGAATTTTTGTGAAGTGAATTTAATAGCTCCAAAATCGTAATCTTTAACTTTTAAGATAGAATTCAAATCTAACATGTTTTGAACCGTTCCTTTTCCGTAAGAATGTTTCGAACCGATAACTAAACCTCTGTTGTAATCCTGAATTGCCGCAGCAAAAATTTCAGAAGCCGAAGCCGAATAGTTATTTATCATAACTACTAACGGACCATCCCATTGTACTTTTGGATCTTTGTCAAATAAAACTTGACGTTGTCCTTTTTGAGAACGAACTTGAACCACTGGACCTTGATCGATAAATAAACCAACCATATCAACAACAGTTTGTAACGAACCACCACCGTTGTTTCTTAAATCCATAATGATTCCATCTACATTTTGTTCTTTTAAACGTTGAATTTCAATTGCAACATCTTTAAATGCATCACGGCTGTCTTTAGTTTCAAAATCGATATAGAATTTAGGTAACTGAATCATACCATATTTACCATCTTTTGTTTCGATGATGGTTGATTTTGCATACGTTTCTTCAATCTCAAATTTATCTCTAAGTATAGAAATTACTTTCATTTCTCCATCAACTTTTTTAACGGTTAAGTTAACAGTCGTCCCTTTTTTACCTTTGATTAATTTAACAACATTATCTAAACGTTTACCTGCAATGTCAACTGGTTCTTCACTTCCTTGAGCTACTTTTAAAATGATATCACCGCTTTCTAATTGTCCGTCTTTCCAAGCTGGACCACCAGCAATGATTTCTGTAATCTCAACATAATCATTTTTTTTGCTAAGTTGTGCTCCAATACCTTCCATTGAACCACGCATGCTTTCGTCAAATTTTTCTTTGATTTCAGGAGCAAAATAAGAAGTGTGAGGATCAAATTGTTCTAAAATCGAATTGATATAAACATTCATCCAGTCAGCACGAGTAAGCTCGCTAATAACTTCGAAATAATCGTTAAGATTTTTAAGTGTACTTTCTCTAGCTTCGATTTCTAATTCAGCGAAAGATTTTTTCTCAACTGGTTCTTTCTTTTTCTTCTTTTTATCGTCAGAAATTTTGATTTCAGTATTCGGTTCTTCGATTTCAATTTCTTCTGAATCTGTTCCTTCTTGAATTTTGATTTTGTCTTCAATACTAGAAAGAACATTCAATTTTAATTGCTTTCTCCAACGTTCCTTTAATTCAGCTTTATCTTTAGCGAAAGGCATTTTTTCAAAATCCGTATTGATTTCTTCTTTAATAGAATAATCAAAAGGTTTAGATAAAATCTCTTTGTAAATTTCTTGAGATTCTTTCATACGTTCCTCTAAAGTTGCATATGAATAATCAAAAAACGCGAAGCTTTTGTTTTTAACCAAATCATCTATTTCTAATTCAAACTTATTGAAATTATCAACATCTGTTTGCGTTAAGAAACGTTTGTTAGGATCGATATTATTTAAATAATCATTGAAAGCTTTTTTAGAAAACTCATCATTAATTTTCGCAGGATTGTAGTGACCATTCTGAATAACATAGGTCAATAACTCCATTAAGATAGCTTCTTTTTCTGGATTTGGTTCCTCTTTTTTAGGAATAAAACTCCACAAAACAGCAGATATTGCTAAAACAGCAAGTATTATTTTATAGTTTCTTTTCATAAATAGCCAAATAGCATTCATCAATAAATTTTCAACTAAAGTAGTTAAAATATTTCGTTCTTAGATTTAGAAACGAAATAATTTTTTGTTAAACATATCTTTGAGTTTCCTTAAAACTTTGGGGTTAGGGAGAGTTTATAATTTCTTTATAAAAGAATTCACTAGAATTTTCTTACTTTTACGATTGTATAAAAAATACGAAATGAAAAAAAGACCTTTAATATTAGTTACCAACGATGATGGAATTACCGCGCCTGGAATTCGAATGTTAATTGAGGTAATGAAAGAGATTGGAGATGTTGTTGTTGTTGCGCCTAATAGTCCACAATCAGCTATGGGGCATGCAATAACTGTGAATAGTACGCTTTATTTAGAAAAAGTTACAATAGATAAAGATTTAGACACAGAATATAGTTGCTCTGGAACACCGGTTGATTGTGTGAAAATTGCGATTGATCAAATCATAAAAGGAAAACCAGATATTTGTGTTTCTGGAATTAATCATGGTTCAAATTCGGCGACTAATGTAATCTATTCAGGTACAATGTCTGCTGCGGTTGAAGCTGGAATGAACGGAATTCCTGCGATTGGTTTCTCGTTATGTGATTTTAGTTGGAACGCTAATTTTGATGAAATTCGTTCTTTTGTAAAATCAATAACCTTGCAAGCTTTAGAACGAGGAATGCAAAATGGAGTGGTTTTAAATGTCAATTTTCCGAAATTAGCCTTTTCTGAAATCAAAGGAATTAAGATTTGCAGACAAGCAAATGCAACTTGGGTTGAAAAATTCGATGAAAGAACAAATCCGCATGGAAAAAAATATTATTGGTTAAGTGGTACTTTTGAAAATCATGATAATGGAGAAGATACAGACGAATGGGCTTTGGCACATGGTTATGTTTCTATCGTTCCGGTTCAATATGATTTAACAGCTTATCACGCTATTCAACAACTTAATACTTGGGAATTTTAATGAAAAATACTTTAAAATTATTATTGGGCACTGCATCAGGACTTTTGGTTTCTGTATTGTTTGGTTGCATTATATTCAAATATCTAACACAAATTAGCCCAATTGAAAACTTTAATATTTTCAAATATGGAACTTTATCAGGAAGAGCTCTGTCTTTAGGTGCAATTCCGAATATTGGATTGTTTTATTTGTTTTTGAATAAAGAAAATTATTTTAGTGCGAGAGGAGTTATTCTTTCGTTTATCTTAATTGGATTGTTTGTTTTATTTGCCTAATGAAATATTATATTATTGCAGGAGAAGCTTCGGGAGATTTGCACGGGGCGAATCTATTAAAAGCTTTGTTTAAAGATGACCCAACGGCAGAAGTTCGTTTTTGGGGTGGTGATTTGATGGAGCAAGTTGGAGGAACCTTGGTGAAACACTATAAAGATTTAGCTTTTATGGGTTTTGCAGAAGTGGTGATGAATCTGAGAACAATCTTTAGAAATATGGATTTCTGTAAAAATGACATCGAAGCTTTTAATCCAGATGTAATTATTTTTATTGATTATCCAGGGTTCAATATGCAAATTGCAAAATGGGCTAAGAAGAAAGGTTTCGATACTCATTATTATATATCTCCGCAAATTTGGGCTTGGAAAGAAAATCGTATCAAAGCAATTAAGCGAGATATCAATCAAATGTATGTGATACTTCCGTTTGAGAAAGATTTTTACGAAAAGAAACACAACTATAAAGTACATTTTGTAGGTCATCCATTAATAGATGCAGTAAATCAGTTTAGAGCAAATGATGCTGTTGATTTTCGTCAGAAATATAATTTAGATAATAGAGAAATAATTGCTCTTTTACCTGGAAGTCGAAAACAAGAAATTGAACGATTACTTTCGGTAATGCTTGCTATTGTTAATGATTATCCACAATTTCAATTTGTGATTGCAGGTGCGCCAAGTCAACCTTATGAATTTTATAAAAAATTTATCAAGCAAGAAAACGTAAAGTTCATTTCAAATGATACGTATTCGTTGTTGAATCATTCTTATGCGGCTTTGGTAACCTCTGGTACGGCAACCCTTGAGACGGCTTTGTTTAAAGTTCCACAGGTTGTTTTGTATAAAGCCAATAACATTTCATATCAGATTGCAAAACGAATTATTAAATTAAAATATATTTCGTTGGTTAATTTAATTATGGATAAATTAATAGTTTCCGAATTGATACAAGATGATTGTAATACTATAAAAATTAAAAAAGAATTCGAAAAAGTTATTAACAATCCTTCACGTGCTCTAATCCTTGATAATTACGAGGAATTGATAAATGTTTTAGGTAAAGAACATGCAAGTGAAAAAGTTGTTAACATTATAAAAACACAAAAAAGTTTTGGTACTTAAAAAAATAGTATATATTTGTAAAAGTCAAGTGAGAATATCCCTATTAATTATTAAATCCTATTTATGAATACACTAAAACTTACTTTAATGCTTACCATTTCATTGTTCGCAATGAATTCAGCTTCAGCTCAATCATTCTTGGTAAAGCCTAAAAAAGTTAAGACAGAAACAAAAAAATCGGATAAAGAGTTGACTGTTGAAGAATTAAATAAAATTCTTAACGCTTCTACTACTGAAGAAACTAAATCAAAAAAGACAGAAAAATCAGAAGCTTCTGAAAAATATTCGTATTTGACAGAGCAATTGATCAATGTTGCAAATGAATATAAAGGCGTTAGATATTCTTGGGGAGGAATGAGCCGTAACGGAATGGATTGTTCTGGATTTGTAAAAACTGCCTTTTCTCAATTTGATATTAGTTTACCAAGAACTTCAAGAGAAATGGCTTCTTTAGGAAGCGAAATAAATAAGAAAGATGCTAAAAGAGGAGATTTGATTTTCTTTAAAAATGGCGGATCTAGAGTTATTAACCACGTTGGAATTGTTGTAGAAGTTGATGGTGAAGATATTACTTTCATTCATTCTGCAAGCTCTAAAGGTGTTTCTGTAAATTCTACAAAAGAAGCATATTACAAAAAAGGCTTTGTTAAAGTTAACAGAGTTTATGATCAACAAGTTTTATAGAAGTTAATTATTGTAATTCATATTTATTTCATTATCTTCATGTTATGAAGAAATATATGAGATATCCCATTATTCCCATTACATTTTTTTATGTTAATGGGATTTTTTTTTCTGATCAAGTCTTTAGTTTATTTACTTCAGAATTGATTTGGGGATTCTTAGTGTTTTTTTTCTTCATTTACTTAACAGGTTTATATAAATCGAAAATTGTACAGATTTCAAATTATCTAAAGTTTATTTCTACAATTGGCGTTTATTTTATTTTTTTCTTCATAGGAACGCTTTCGTTTCAAGAAAATAAAATTGAGAATAAAATAATAACTTCCGAATATCATTTAGGAGTTTTGACTATTGACGAAGTTCTAAAATCTAATACATTTCAAAATCGCTATTTAGCAGAATTTACTACAATTGATAATATTCAACAGCGTATTTTAATTTATCAGAATTTAGAAGAGAAAGCGCTGAAAGTTGGTGAACGACTTGAGGTTCCTTTGTTTATTGAGGCTGTTCCTAATGCAAAAAATCCACATCAATTTGATTATTCTAAATATCTTGCGAACAAACAAATATTTATTCAAGCCAAGCTTTCTAATAATTTCACGAAGTTAAAACCAGCGAATGGATTCCAATTCCAATTGCTCTATTTTCGAGAAACTTTGATGAATAGTTTTAAAAATCATCATTTTTCCAAAGAAGTTAATGGCGTTGTAAATGCTTTGTTGTTTGGGCAACGTACTGATTTAAGTGAGAAGATTCAATCTGATTACAGAAACGCTGGTGTAATGCATATTTTAGCGATTTCGGGAATGCATATCGGGATTTTATATTGGATTATGAATCTTGTTTTTCGTTCGTTTATTCGTTCTAAAAACATTCGATTTATAACGGTTATTCTGATTTTAGCTTGTTTCGCAATTATCACAGGATTGAGTGGTTCAGTGGTTCGAGCTGTTTTGATGTTTGCGATTGTTGGTTCAGGAATGATGTTTAAACGAAAAACGAGTACGGTCAATGTTTTGGCTTTGTCGTTATTACTTATTTTGATTTTTAAACCTTCTTTTCTTTTTGATATTGGACTTCAATTGAGTTATTTGGCCGTTTTCTCAATTGTTTATTTATACCCAATAATTCGACCTTATTTTCAATCGAGATATTTGGTGATTAAATATTTTTTGGAATTAATTGGAATTTTGATTGTTGCTCAAATTGGAATTTTGCCTTTGGCTGTATATTATTTTGGTCAAATTCCATTACTTTTTTTATTAGGAAATTTAATTGTAATTCCTATTTTAACTTTCGTTCTAATCGCTTTAGTTTTGTTGTTGATTCTAAATTTTGTTTGGAATACTTTATCTGTTTTACTTGGAAAAGGAATCGTATTTCTGATTGATTTTGTAAATGATTCTATTGGATGGATAGCTTCACAAACTGATTTTATCATTACAAATATCAAATTAAATGGGCTTCAATGTGTGATGTTTTTAGGTTTAATTTTTATGATTGCTTATGCGATAAAGCAATATTCTTATCGAAAAATAGTTGTCATTTTTGTATTGATAATTGGTGTTCAAATTAGTTATTTTTATGAGTTTTCTAAATTAAAAGCGAACAATGAATTTCAAATTTTATATGATTATAATTCGTTGACAATAGCTAAAATAAATCAAACAAAAATGTTGGTTTTAAGTGATGATTCGTTGGTGAATTCTAAAAAATTTCTTGTTGATATAGAACGTGAATTGGAAATTAATGAAAAAGATTTTAAAAGAATTACTAATTTTTTTATTGTTGACGAACTAAATTTTCTAGTGGTTGATAGTTTGGGTGTTGCTGAAATCTCGACTTCTGTTGACGTTTTGATTTTAAAGAATAATCCGAAGTTTAATTTAGAACGATATGTATTAAATCATAAGCCAAAATTGGTTGTAATGCATCCAAAAAATTATAATTCAAACGTTTTGTTTTGGACAGAAACTTGTATCAAAAATAAAATCCCTTTTCACAATATGCGTGAAAAGGGATATGCTGATTTATCATTTTAGATTAAAGTTCTTTTTTTAATTCTTCAGAAGTTTTAAATCCAACAATGGTTTTCTGAATTTTACCTTTATTATTTATTACAACCATCGAAGGATAACCTTGAATTTTTAAGAAACCAGTAAACTCGTGCATTGCGTTTCTACTATTTTTTCTTTCTGGTTTGTAACCTGGATTTTTATATGTCATTTTATTGAAAACTATTTCTTCGTTTCCTTCTGCATCAAATTTAACAGCATTGTAGTTGTCATTTATAAATTTTGCAGTTTCTGGGTTTGAGAATGTTTTTTTATCTAAGATTTTACAAGGACCGCACCAAGCTGTGTAAACATCAATAAAAATTGGTTTTTTGTTTTTCTTCTGAGCTTTAACAGCTTCATTAAATGACATCCATTTGATTTCTTGGGCTTGAGTTGTGATGCTAATTAAAGCAAAAGAGATAAAAAGAAATATTTTATTCATGGTCTTATTTGTTTGGGTAAATTTTAAAAAAAATCCGATAGTTTTTACTATCGGATTTTTGTATTTCAAAATGCGTGCCTATTTTACACCGTGCATTAATTTTTTCAAAACTGGATTTAAAGCCATAACTAAAAGTCCTGCAACGATTGGTACAATTGTGAAAATTAAGAAGAAAGTTGATAATGAATATTCATTAGTAATATTTTCAATTTCTCCACCAACTGCAGCAGCTAATTTGTTTCCGATTGCAATTGCTAAGTACCAAATACCAAACATAAATGCAATCATACGTGCTGGTACTAATTTAGATACATAAGATAATCCAACAGGAGATAAGAATAATTCTCCTAATGTATGGAATAAATATGCAAGTACTAACCAAAGCATTGATACTTTTACGCCTTCTTGGATTCCGTGAGAACCATAAGCTAATAATCCAAATCCTAAAGCCATAATAATTAAACCTAAACCATATTTAATCGCAGCTGGAGGATTGAATTTAGAATCCCAAATCTTAGCAACAGATGAAGCTAATGCGATAATAAAGAATGAGTTTAAGATTGAGAACCAAGACGGATCGATTTCTGATTCAGTTTTAGAGAATTCATTTGTTAACATCCAGATAGCTACAGCCCAAACACCAATGAAAGTAATTGCTAAAACAATGTTTGATCCTGGTGCTTTTTTGAATGTTTGTTTAGCTAATAAGTATAATACCCACGAAATAATAATTAACGGAATTACTGTTAATAATGTATTTACAATATTAAATGTTGTTAATGACGATCCAGCTAATGATCTATCCACGTTATCTCTTGCGAAAATCACTAAAGATGAAGCTCCTTGTTCAAAAGCCATCCAGAAGAAAATCGTGAAGAAAGCAAATACAGTTACTGCAATCATTCGATCTCTTACGATAGGAGAATAACGAATTACACGTGATACAACTAAGAATAAGAATAATACTAATCCAATTACAATCATTACGATTGAACCGTCCATTCCAAATATTTCTTTTGGTAAAATATGCATTCCACCAATTTTAGATAAAGGATCGTTAAAAGCGTATAATAAACCAATTAATGTAGATGCAGCGATTAAGAAATAATCTAACATTGTAAAAGGATTCGGTTTGTCTTCTTCACCTTCTTTTAAATCTGCTTTAGCTGCAGCAGCTTTAGCTAATTTACTTTCTTCAGTAGGTTTGTCTCCAATCGATCCGAATAAAGGTTTTGCTAACCAAAATTGTAAAGTTCCTAAAAGCATGAAAACTCCTGCTAATCCAAAACCATAATGCCAACCTACGTTGTTTGCCAAATAACCACAAAGCATCATTCCGAAGAAAGCACCCGCGTTGACTCCCATATAGAAAATGGTATAAGCTCCATCTTTTTTCTCAGGAAATGATTTGTACATTTCAGATAGAATAGAGGTCATATTTGGTTTAAAGAATCCAGTACCGATTACTAAACATCCTAAACCTAAGTACATAAACAAAGGTGTGTCAAATGCCATTAAACCGTGGCCAACAGTCATAACGATAGAACCGATTACTACGGCCCAACGATATCCGATGTATTTATCTGCTATAATACCTCCAAAGATAGGAGTGATGTATAATAACATTGCATAAGTTCCGTATAGTGCTCCAGCATTTTCTGCATTCCATCCCCAACCTGGATTGTCTCCAGTTAGAGCTGCAGTTAAAAACAAAATTAATAAGATACGCATTCCGTAGAATGAGAATCTTTCCCACATTTCAGTGAAGAAAAGAACAAATAATCCAGAAGGATGTCCTAGTACTTTTGATTCAAAAAAATCAGGATTTGAAGTTGTTGTTGACATTTATTTAGATTTAAATTTTTCGAATGCGAAAGATACTTAATTTATTTAATTCCGTGCATTAATTTTTTAATTATTGGATTTAATAGCATTACCAAAATTCCGGCAGCTAATGGTATTGCTGTAAATAGGAAGAAAAAATGACTTAAAGAATATTCTTTTTGTATTGTTTCTACTTGTCCTCCTAACACAGCAGCAAGTTTTTGCGCGATTGCGATTGCTAAATACCAAATACCAAACATAAATGCTAACATTCTTCCAGGAACTAATTTAGAAACGTAAGATAATCCTACAGGAGAAATAAACAATTCTCCTAACGTATGGAATAAATAAGTGATTACTAAAAATGCCATTGAGATTTTAACTCCTTCTGAAATTCCCATTGAACCTAATCCTAAAACTAAGAATCCGATGGCAACTAATACTAATCCAAATCCATATTTGAATGCAGCTGATGGGTTGTATTTAGATTCCCATAATTTAGAAACCGTAGAAGCCAATGCGATAATGAAAAATGAGTTTAAAGTCGAGAACCAAGAAACGGTTATTTCTGAAGCATCTTTTGAGAATTCTTCACTTAACATCCATAAAGCAGCTCCCCAAATGATTAAGAAACAAGTGATTAAAATTACGTTTGATAAAGCTATTTTAGACCAAGTTGTAACTGCTAGTTTGATTAAAACCCATGAGATGATTGCTAATGGTACAATGGTTAACAAACCGTTTACGATGTTGAAAGTTAATAGCGCAGAACCTTCTAAAGTTCTATCGATATAATCACGAGCTACAAGTACTAAGGATGTTGCACCTTGTTCAAAACTCATAAAGAAGAAAATTAAGAAGAAAGCTAATAAAACTACAGCAAACATTCTATCTCTTACTACTTTGTCATATCGTAAAATACGAGAAACCAACATGTAAATAAATATGATCAAAGCAATGATAATCATGATATATTGTCCACGTAAAAATGACGTATCAAGTGATGAGAACAAATCAATGATTCCGTTTTTAGATAACGGGTCGTTGAACGCATATAAAAAACCAATTACTCCTACAATTGTAATTAGAATGTAATCTAAATTAGTGAACGGATTACGTTTGTCTTTATCTTCTGCTGCTTTTGCAGCAACTACATCTTTATCTTTGCTAATAATTCCTAAATTACCCATTAACGGTTTTGCAAATGCAAATTGTAATGTACCTAACAACATGAAAATTCCAGCTAAACCGAATCCCCAATGCCAACCTTGTGTTTCTGCAACATAACCACAAAGCATCATTCCGAAGAAAGCACCGGCATTAACTCCCATATAGAAAATGGTATAAGCACCATCTTTCTTTTCAGGTAAATCTTTATACATTTCTCCTAAGATTGAAGGCATATTAGGTTTGAAGAAACCTGTTCCAATAACCAAACATGCTAATCCAATAAAGAACATAATGGTTGTGTCAAAAGCCATTGCAGCGTGACCGATGGTCATAATAATGGCACCAATAATAACTGCCATTCGAGAACCAATGTATTTATCAGCGATAATACCTCCAAAAATAGGAGTTAAATAAAGCATCATAGCATAAGTTCCGTACAATGCTCCAGCTTCTTCCGCTGTCCAAGCCCAACCTGATTTTAATGGATCACCAGCAATAACTGCTGCTGTTAAGAATTGAATCAATAAAACACGCATTCCGTAGAACGAAAAACGCTCCCACATTTCTGTAAAGAAAAGTACAAATAATCCCGATCGTTGACCTAGAACATTTGATTTGTAAAAGTCTGTAGAAATTTTAGTATCCATTCGAATTTTAAAGTTGATTTATATTTAGTTTTTTATTTTTTTTAAGATTGATTTGCATTCTTTTTTTCAAGCGGTCTAACCACCAAACGGTCATAAATGCTTAGCGAGATAATTGAGAAAATACCTATTCCAACAATTACATACCAAATTTTATTTGGGTCGTACGTATTCCAAAGAATATCTGTCATTTCCCAATGTGTCATCTGTAATTTTTGTTCGGCTAAAGAGAAATATTCGTTTTTAGAGAATGGTAAATGAACATTAGAAATGTCTATGTTTTTTGAAAGAGCATATTCGTTTAATGCTGTTGAAACTGATTTCCAATCGATGTTTTCTGCTTTTAAATTGAATTGCTGTTCAAATTGTGCTATCGAAATGTTCAGTGTTTTTGCACCTTCTTCAATGAATTGTTCTTTAGAAACTACTTCTGGCATTTCAATGTTTCGACTGACCATGTAGCGTTTTAATAGAGAAAGTTTATCTGACCAGTTTTGATATAATCCACCAGAAATAAAACTCGTTACAAAATAACTTGCTGCAACAGGTAAAAAATACGTTCCTTGATATAAACCTTCTTTTCCTTTTGGTGTGATTAATGCAATAAATGAAGAAACCGTTGGTGATGACATCATTTCTCCAATAGCAAAAATCATCGTTCCGATTACAGTAAACCAAACATTATCTGTGTAAAAAGTTAATCCAATACCAATTGTCGCAACCACTGCTCCACGAATAACTGCGTTAATATGACGCATTTTGATTACCATAAATGAAATTGGAATCTGTAATAAAATAATCATCAAAGCATCAATATTGGTAAACCATTCCGGTTTAACTAATCCATCTTGAGTAACTAATCCACCAATAAATGGAACGTTTTCATTAATCCAATTACTAAGAACAGATGAATTTACCCAATCTTCAATAAAGTTTGGTAAGGTATTGAATAACTGATTAAACATGGTCCAGAAACCAATCATTAGCAATAAAAGAATTCCTAAACGAACATCTTTCAAAGCTTCGAATATTCCTATTACAGAATCTCCAATTGCTTTACCGATAGAATCTTTTGGTTTTTCTACTTTTGGTTCTTTATAAAACAATAATAAAACAATTAAGTTTATTGCAATAACGGTTGCTGCTTGTATGAAAATAATTTTCCAACCATAGGTTGAACGTAATCCCCCATTGTTCCGGTTGTCTCGTTTGTGTTTCGTGCTATAATAGCTGAAGCAACAGGTTTAAAGAAAGCTGCACCGATGGCTACTAAAAGAAATACAAGATAAACATTGGAGTAGGAAGTAACTTCACCTAGCGAATAATATCCACAAATCATAATCACAAACGAAATCGCAAGTGAAAGTTTATACCCAATTCGGTCAGCAATAACTCCAAAAAATAAAGGTAAGAAATATAGAATTCCTACAATATTTCCCATAATGTTACCTTTCTGAATGTGGTCAAAACCTAATCCGCCTGCATCTGTTGAACCTACAAGATAAAGTCCGAAAAGTGTATAAATTCCATACCAAGCCCAACGTTCCATTAATTCCATGAAACTCGCAAGCCAGAAATTTTTGTTAAATGAACCAATGGTATTCCACAACGAAGGTTTGTTGTTTTCTAACATGATTTTTAAAAAATGGTTAACTTTACAAATAAAAGAAAATAATTACAGATATGCATAAAAAAAGCGACCGAATGGTCGCTCTTATTGTTAAATTTCATTTTTAGAAGCTTTATTTTACTTCCTGCATTAATTTTCGAATTATAGGTGAGATAACAATAAGTAAAATTCCTGCGATTAATGCGTAAACAGCCAATTGAAAATAACCTTCTGTATATAAATCTAATTTTTGTAGATTAGTTGCGCTTTCACTTGGAGAAGACATACCTGCTCCTAATAAACCTGCAACGTACTGACCATAGGCACTAGCTAAAAACCATAATCCCATCATCATTCCAACCAAACGGTTAGGTGATAATTTAGTAATGATAGACAAACCGATTGGTGATAAACATAATTCACCTAACGTCATAATTAAGTATGCAGAAGTAAATACGTTTAATGACGTAATACCGTCTGGACCTGCAAAGAATTTAGTTGCATATAAAATAAAGAAAGATCCTGCTAAGAATAAAAATCCTAAACCGAATTTAATAACGGTATTTGGTTCTAATTTCTTTTTGCTCAAAGCTACCCAAATTAAACCAACTAATGGAGCAAATAAGATTACAAAAAACGCATTAGAAATGTTATTTACAATATTCGGATCAATAGTAAAGAATAATAAATGATTATTTAAATTATCTTTTGCAAACAAGGCAAGTGAACCACCACTTTGTTCGAAAAAAGCAAAGAAAATAATGGCAAATAAAATAAACAAAAGCGCTGCAAATAATTTTTTTTGTTGTGCGTTAATTTTTATTTGGAATAACTCAAACACAAAGTATAAAAAGATAAAAGCACCTATAAAACGGCGAAAATTTTCAAAATAAATATTTGGAAGGTCAGTAATATAAGTGATTAAGTATGTTAAAATTATTAATAAAAATGCGTATTTAGTTATTTTTAAAAAACGATCACTTAGTTGATCTTTAAATACTTCATAAAAAAAATAAATTAAAGCAACAGGACCAATGGTGTACATAAAATAATCTGTGTATTCTGTGTTTTTTATCATCGCATAAATTAAAGGAATACATAAAAAAGCTCCAATATAAACTGCAATTTCACGAACTGAACGCTTTTTAGGCTCTAAATGTAAAAGGGGAGAGTTACCAATAGGACCTAATTCTTTTTTTATCGCTAAAAATAACCCAACTCCAATTACCATAACAAAAGAAGCTGCCAAGAAAGCTAAGTTCCAACTGTAAAATTTACCTAGATAAACACATAAAGCACCACCTAATAAAGCACCAATGTTAATTCCTGAATAGAATAAACTGAAGCCAGCATCACGGCGTGGATCACCTTCTTTATATAACTCTCCAACCATTGAAGAGATGTTTGGTTTAAAAAAACCAGTTCCAATAATGGTTAAAACAATCCCATAGTAAAAGAATTCTTCCGGGTTTATACCAATCAATAAATTTCCTAGAATCATTACGACTCCTCCAAAAACTAATGATTTTTTAAATCCTAAAATTTTATCAGCAAAAACACCACCAATAAATGTAAACGCATATACAAAGGCCTGTATGGCACCGTATTTTAAATTAGCATCTTTACCTGAAAGCAATAGCATATCTACCATAAAAATGGCTAATACTCCGCGCATGCCATAAAAACAGAAACGTTCCCACATTTCTACTAAAAACAAATACCATAATTGTTTAGGATATTTTCCTTCAAAATTTTGGATTTGTTCTAAAGAAATTTTATTACTCATTTTTTTAAATTATTTTATTATGAAGTTGTTTTTATCAACTATTTTTATTGGTCGAAATTTACCAAAAAAAAGGAACTTAACAATTTTTTAAAAGTAAAATTAAAAAGTACAGCTGTTTTAGAAAATTAATTTTATTGAAAAACAAGCTGTAAATCTAAGAAATAGTTTTTGTCTGTTGTTAAAGGTTCTCTTTGATATAATCAGTCATTTTTGTGTACAATTGTTCACGTGTTTTTCCTCCATAAATGCCGTGATTTTTGTCTGGATAAATAGCCCAATCAAACTTTTTGTTGTTGTGAACTAATACATTGGTCAAAACCATTGCATTCTGAACATGCACGTTATCATCTGCTGTTCCATGGACTAATAAATAATTTCCTTTCAGATTTTGAGCGTATGTAATTGGCGAATTCTCATCGTAACCTTTTGGATTCTCTTGCGGAGTTGATAAAAAGCGCTCGGTGTAAATCGAATCATAAAAGCGCCATGAAGTTACTGGAGCAACAGCAATTGCAGTTTTGAAAACTTCAGGCGCTTGGAACAACGCGTTCGAAGACATAAAGCCACCAAAACTCCAACCCCAAATTCCAATTCGATTGGCGTCGATATAATTTTTCTTTGCCATTTCTTCTGCAACGAAAATTTGGTCTTCGACTTCGTATTTACCTAAATTGTTTTGAGTTACTTTTTTGAAATCAGCTCCTTTGTAGCCTGTTCCACGTCCGTCAACAGCCAAAACAATGTAGCCTTCTTGCGTTAAAAGTGAGTGCCAATAATCGTTGCTATCTTTCCATTCATCAGCAACCGTTTGAGAACCTGGTCCTGAATATTGATACATCAACAACGGATATTTTTTATTCGGGTCAAAATCTTTTGGTTTGATAATCCAAGCATTTAAATTATCTCCACTAGCATTTTTGATTTCAAAAAATTCTTTTTCAGGTAAATTATACGCTTTTAATTTATCTTCCAAAGTTTTGTTAGAAACGATGGTTTTGATTTCTTTTCCGTCTTTTGCATTGTTCAATGTGTAAGTCGGTGCTGTTTTACTCGATGAATAATTATTGATGAATAAATCAAAATTCGGACTGAAAGTAGCGTTGTTTGTTCCATTATTTTGAGATAATCGTTTTTTGTTTTTTCCGTTTAAATCAATACTATAAACATCACGTTTGGTAGAACCGTTTTCAACCGATTGATAAAATATTTTTGAATTCTTATTATCAAAACCGTAATAATTAGTTACGTCCCAATTTCCTTTGGTGATTTGGTTTTTCAGCTTTCCGTTTTTATCGTAGTGATAAATGTGATTAAAGCCATCTTTCTCACTCGTCCAAATAAAACTGTTATCGTCTAAGAAAGTCAAGTTGTCTGTAATGTCAACATACGCTTTGTCTTTCTCGTTTAACACGATTTTAAAATCAGCCGAATTTCCATCAATGAATAATAAATCTAAATTGTTTTGATGACGATTTAAAACTTGCGCACTTAAAACATTAGCATCGTTTGTCCATTTGATTCTTGGAATATAAAAATCGGTGTATTTTCCTAAATCAACTTTCGAAGTTTTCTTGGTTTTTAAATCATAGATATGAAGCGAAACTAAAGCATTTTTTTCTCCAGCTTTTGGATATTTAAAAACCTGTTGTGTTGGATACAATCCATCGCCATAAACATCCATAGAAAATTCAGGAACTTCGGTTTCATCAAATTTGATGTAAGCGATTTTAGTTCCGTCCGCATTCCATTCATAGGCACGAACAAAAGCAAATTCCTCTTCGTAAACCCAATCAGTAATTCCGTTAATGATTTTATTTTTTACGCCATCATTGGTAATTTGAATGGTTTGATTTAGATTTAAATCATTAACAAAAATGTTATTGTCGTAAACATAAGCGATTTTTGAACCGTCGTAATTGAATTGAGGTTCTTGAATTTCGCGTTCCGAAACTTTTACCAATTGATTGGTTTTGGTATCATATGAATAAAAAAGTGACGTAAACGAATGACGATAAATAGGATTTGAATTCGTTGCAATCAACAATTTCGTTTCGTCGTTATTGAAACTATATTCTGAAATTTCAGTTAACTCAGGAAAGTTTTTAGTGTCTAAAATATTCTTAGTTCTTTCTAAAGTTGCGAAATCGTATAAGTCAATTTGGTAGGATTTATTCCCACGGTTGTAATCCAAAACCGTATAAGCATTGGTGTTTTTCATCGCGTTTAACGAAGTCATTCCTTGTGTTCTAAACGTTCCGTTCCAAATTTCTTCTTGACTAATTTTCTTTTGAGCTGTAGCCGAAATTCCAGCAAACAATAAAAAGGCTAAGGTGTATTTTATATTTTTCATTAAAATTTATTTTCTGATGCGAATGTTACAAAGTAAATCATTTTTTTGAAATAGGAAAATAGTAATAATTAGTTCTAAGATTTAGTTTTAAATTTGATAAATTTTTTTGTATGTATTATTTTAGAATTCTAAGTTTAATATTCTTAATGTTTGGTTTCATATCTTGTAATAAAATTGCGAATGTTTTTTCTTTAGAAGGTAATTGTAATCAAGTGGCTGAGATTTTTAGAGAAATTGAATGTTCCCAGATTTTTGAAAAGCTTCCCGAATATTCTTCGCCTTACTTGAAATCAGAAGGAATAGATTTAAAAACGGGTTTAAAATGTGTTTGCGAAGATGAAACTCGCTGGATAAATAATTATAAAGCTCTATTAGAAAAAGGAGATACCATAATCAAGCAAAAAGGAAAATTAGAATTTTCAATTCATAAGAAAGATACAATTGTTCTTGTAGAATGGTTCTGCAATGGAGAGTATTTTAAATAGGCTTATTATTATGATAATATCATTTGATACTATCACAAATATATATGTTTTTTTATTTACTGTTCTGTCGTTAATTTTCTATTACCAAAAATCCAATCCATAAGAATGTGTATCTTTGTGCAAAATTTAAGCACAAAAAAATGAGTTTAGTAAACGGTTTTTCAAAACTAAGTAAAGCAGAAAAAGTACATTGGATTGTTGAAAAGTATTTCAACGGAAATAGTGAGATAACAAATTTGTTAACTTCTTATTATAATTCAGATGGAGCTTTACAAAAACTTCATGACGAGTTTATTGAAAATACCATTACCAATTTTTACCTTCCTTTTGGTGTGGCGCCAAATTTTATAATCAACGATAAAGTATATACCATTCCTATGGTTATCGAAGAAAGTTCGGTTGTTGCGGCGGCTTCAAATGCAGCTAAATTTTGGAGTAAACGCGGCGGATTTAAAGCAACGGTTCTTTCTACGGAGAAAATCGGAAACGTACATTTCTTGTTTTCTGGTTCGAAACAAAAATTAGAACAATTCATTAAAGACATTCAATCTAAATTTTACGAAAACACCAAACATATTACCAAAAATATGGAAAAACGTGGAGGTGGAATTTTAGCTATTGAATTGGTTGATAAAACTTCTGAACTTAAAGATTACTACCAATTACATGCAACTTTTGATACCAAAGACAGCATGGGAGCGAATTTCATTAATTCGTGTTTAGAAGAATTTGCAAATGTTTTACGTACTGAAGCTACTGTTTATGCAAACTTCACAGAAGCCGAAAAGAATTTACAGGTAATCATGTCTATTCTTTCTAACTACGTTCCAAATTGCTTGGTTCGCGTTGAGGTTTCTTGTGCTGTGGAAGATTTGAAAAGTAAAGAAATTAAAGACCCACAATATTTTGCTGAAAAATTTGTACAAGCGGTTCGCATTGCAGAAATTGAAACCTATCGTGCCGTAACACATAATAAAGGAATTATGAACGGAGTTGATGCGGTGGTTTTAGCAACAGGAAACGATTTCCGTGCTATTGAAGCTGGAGTTCATGCATTTGCTGCTAAAGACGGAAAATATTCAAGCTTATCTCATGCTGAAATTAAAGATGGAATTTTCCATTTCTGGATGGATTTACCTTTAGCTTTAGGAACCGTTGGCGGATTAACAACTTTACATCCAATGGTGAAGTTTGCGTTAGAATTGTTAGAAAAACCTTCGGCAAACGAGTTGATGGAAATTATTGCAGTTGCCGGATTGGCTCAAAATTTCGCAGCAGTAAAATCGTTAACTACAACCGGAATTCAACAAGGTCACATGAAAATGCACTTGATGAATATTTTAAATCAGTTTAACGCAACCGATGAAGAACGCGTTAAAGTGGTTAATCATTTCGAAAATCAAACGGTTACACACAGCGCGGTGGTTGAATTTATTGAAAGTCTTAGAAAATAGTTTTTGTCATGCTGAACTCGTTTCAGCATCTCACTTGTAAAACAACTTACTGATTTCAATCTCTCATTAGAAACGATTAAAAATATATGGAATTTTACAGCAACGGAAAATTATTTATTCTAGGTGAATACTACGTTTTAGAAGGTGCAAAGGTTTTTGCCTTGCCAACTAAATTCGGACAAACCTTACGTGTTTTTCCGTTGAATTCGTCTGTAATCACTTGGAAAAGTTATGATGCAGATGGTTCGGTTTGGTTTAACGATGAAATTCTGATTGTCGATATAATTTCCAAAAATATAAAAGTGCAAGATGATAAAGTTCGAAAAACATTAATCGAAATTTTACATCAAGCACATCAACAAAATCCGAATGTTTTAAATGTAAAAACTGGATTTTTGGTTGAAACCGAATTAACTTTTCCACGAAATTGGGGATTAGGAACTTCGTCAACTTTGATAAATAATATTGCGCAATGGTTTCAAATTGATGCTTTTGAATTGTTAGAAAATTCATTCGGCGGTAGTGGTTACGATATTGCTTGTGCACAAAATAACGAACCAATTACGTATCAAAAAGTAAACGGAAAAGTTTCGGTAGAACAAGTAGTTTACAAACCAAGTTTTGCAGATAAAATTTACTTTGTGTATTTAAATCAAAAACGCGATAGTAAAGATGCAATTGCTAATTTCCGAAAAAAGCAGAAAGATTTAACTTATGAAATTGCTGAGGTTTCTAAGATGACCGAACAACTTTTACAGATTGATGATTTAAATGAGTTTGTCAATTTCTTTAAAACTTATGAAGCTAATTTGAGTAAAGTTTTAGAAGTACCAACCATTCAGCAACAATTGTTTTCTGATTTTGACGGTTTGGTAAAAAGCTTAGGTGGTTGGGGCGGTGATTTTGTAATGGTCGCATCATTCGAAAATCCAATAACTTATTTCAAACAAAAAGGATTCGAAACCATACTTTCATATCAAGAAATGATAAAATAAAAAAAGCCAAGCGATAATTTTTCAATGCTTGGCTTTTTCGTTTGAATGTTTGTTGCTGTTTATTTTGCAGGACGTAATTTGTCGCTGTATGTTATTTTATAAGGTTGTTCGCCATCTGTATCTTTCATTATGTAAATGAATTTATGTTTACCAACTTTTTCCGATTTCACATAAATTTTCTTTTTAGTAGCTTTATCATAAATTTCCGTATCTATAGTTACGTTAATACGCATATTTTTAGCTAAACCTGTTTTTTTGTCTGTTGTTACGCCATCTACAAAGATAATTTCTTCTTCATTTCTAACTTCAATTTTTTCGCCATTGAAACCTTTTGTAAAAAATAAAATGGCGTATTCTGGAGTGTCAGCTTTGTAGTCTTTTAAAAACTTTTTTTGAACTTTTTCAGAAACGGCTCTAAAATCATTTCTGGTTTGTTCGGTATAATAAATCTTTTCGACTTTTTCTTTTTCTTCGACTTTACTTAAATCAGTTGTATTTTTTTTCGATTTACACATCGCAAATAATAATATGAAGAAAATAAAGGGTAATTTTTTTAACATCTCGTGGAATTTATATTTTTTTAAAAGCGGCTTATATCTGTATCTTTGCTAAAGATTTACAAAAACTAAATATACAATAATTGTACCTTAAATCCAAAGTTCTTTAATTATTGGTTTTTAAGTAGTTTATATCAAGAAATAGTAAATTTATTTTCTACATTATGTAGAATTAATTTTGAAAAATTGGGGAAACCTTAAATAAGAATGAAAAATAATTTTGATGTAATTGTTGTTGGAGGAGGAGCTTCTGGATTTTTTACTGCGATTAATATTGCCGAAAATAATCCCGATTTACGAATTGCAATTCTTGAACGTGGAAAAGAAGTTTTAGGAAAAGTGAAAATATCAGGTGGTGGACGATGTAATGTTACGCACGCTTGCTTTGTACCTAATTTGCTTACTAAGTTTTACCCGCGCGGTGAACGTGAACTTCGTGGTCCTTTTCATACTTTTTGTACAGGTGATGTTATTGAATGGTTCGAAAATAATGGCGTTCAATTAAAAACAGAAGAAGACGGACGAATGTTTCCGGTTTCCGATTCTTCACAAACCATCATTGATTGTTTTTTAAATTTAGCTCAAGAAAATCAAATAAAAGTAAATACCTCATGTAGCGTTCAAGCCATTTCTCAAATCAATGATAATTGGATTTTAGAAACTACTCAAGGAACGCTTTCTTGTGAGAATTTGATCATGGCAACAGGTAGCAATCCAAAAATTTGGGAAATGCTTACTGAAAAAGGGCATCAAATTGTTTCGCCAGTTCCGTCGTTATTTACTTTTAATATAAAAGATACACGAATCAAAGATTTAATGGGAATTTCGGTTCCTAACGTAACATTAAAAGTTAAAGAAACCAAACTAAAATCGAACGGACCTTTATTAATCACACATTGGGGATTAAGCGGACCTGCTATTTTACGACTTTCAGCTTGGGGAGCTCGTGAACTTTTCGATAAAAATTATCAGTTTACCTTACAAGTGAATTTCCTTCACGAAGAAGTTTTTGATGATGTTTTGGTGCAGCTTAACGAATTGAAGTTAGAACACGCTAAGAAAACCGTAGTAAAAAAATCACCTTTTGATTTAACCACGCGTTTGTGGGAACAATTGGTTTTGGCTTCAGAAATTAACGCCGATGCAAAATGGGCCGATTTAACCAAAAAGCAATTGGTAAATTTAACCAATCAGTTAACCAATGCCGAGTTTAAAGTAAACGGAAAAAGTACGTTTAAAGATGAGTTTGTAACGGCCGGCGGAATCGATTTAAAAGAAATCGACTTTAAAACCATGCAAAGTAAGTTGTTCAAAAACTTATATTTCACTGGCGAAATCATGAATGTTGATGCCATTACCGGCGGATTCAATTTTCAAAACGCTTGGACTTCGGGCTTCATTGCCGCTCAAGCTATTGCGAATAAATAATATTTTATGAAGCTAAACATTTGGCTTCTTTTTCAGTTTTAGCCTGCTTTCCGTTTTATCTTTAAAATAAATTTTAAAGGATATCACTGCAATCAGGGCTAGCTCAAAGTTTTAGAGTTTTTTTTATCCAATCTATTTCGATTATATAGATTGGATTTGTTTTTTTTAAGACCTGTTTTACTGTGAAAAATGGGTGTCAAAACGCCCTTCGCGAACCTCAATTCTCTCTCCTGTCCATGGGTCTTTTAAGTCGAACCAAAACGTTCCAGAAACAATCTTATTAGCTAAATCAAATTTCGTAATAGTCATTTCTCCTTTGTAAAAGGCATTTGTTTGACTAGTTTCATAATTAAATCCTTTTTTAACAAAGCTTCCACTTCCCCAATAGCCAGGAGTAACGCCATTAAGAACATAAATTCCTGTGCTTATTGGTGCATTTCCAGAATTTCCTAAATTAATTCCCCAAGTAAAATCGGTCTCTTTACTTCCTCTAACATTAAAAGAATAACCGTCATTCTGCCAATAGTAACTTGAAGCAACTTCATCGATACCTCTACAAATAAAAGGCATTCCATCAACCTTGCAAGCAAACAACATGGCACCAGTTTGTGTTGCTTCTGGTAAAATAACTTCTGACAGCTTTATGTTTGAATTGTCATCTCGTTCACAAGAAAGACAAATTTGTAATAGTCCAATTCCAAATAAAAGTTTTTTTATCATTTCGTTTTAAGTTTGGTTTATAGTAAAAATAACAATTTTAAAATAAAATCCTATTTTGTTTTTCGCTCTATATAATTGTCGGTTACTTTTAAAAAATACAACTATATTTGCTTAATACTTTTTAAACTTCAATACAAATCCAAAAATGGTTGATTTTAATTTTTTTATCACTTCGAATTATCGAAAATTAACTCATAAAAAAACATTTACTTTCTCAGCGCCAAGTAATATTGCTTTGGTGAAATACTGGGGGAAAAAAGACAATCAAATTCCGGCAAATCCTTCGTTGAGTTTTACCTTAAGCAATTGTAAAACCATCACTTCGTTGACTTTTGAGGCGAAAGAAACCAAAGGAATCAGTTTTGATTTGTTGTTTGAAGGACAACCAAAAGAATCATTCCGTCCGAAAATACAAAAATATTTCGAGCGTATTTTACCTTATTGTCCGTACATCGAAGATTATCATTTTACCATTGATACTCAAAATACATTTCCGCACAGTTCTGGAATTGCATCTTCTGCTTCTGGAATGGCGGCTATTTCTGCAAATATCATCGCTTTAGAGAAAGAATTAGTTTCAGATAAAGACGAAAATTATTTCTTACAAAAAGCATCATTCTTGGCTCGTTTAGGTTCCGGAAGTGCTTGTCGTAGTATTAAAGGCGAAATGGTAGTTTGGGGGAAAACCGAAAGTATTGCAAATAGTTCTGATGTTTACGGAATTGAATTTGATTACGAAGTACATCCAAATTTTAAAAACTACCAAGATTCTATTTTGTTGGTTGATAAAGGTGAAAAACAAGTTTCAAGTACCGTTGGTCACGAATTGATGTTTGGTCATCCGTTTGCTGAGCAACGTTTCGCACAAGCGCATGAAAATATTGCTAAGTTGAAAGCTATTTTTGCTTCTGGTGATTTAGCGGAATTCATTAAAATCGTAGAAAGTGAAGCCTTGACGTTACACGCGATGATGATGACTTCAATGCCGTATTTTATTCTAATGAAGCCAAATACGTTAGAAATTATCAATGCGATTTGGAAGTTCAGAAACGAAACACAAGTTCCCGTTTGTTTCACTTTAGATGCTGGTGCGAATGTACACGTTTTATATCCTGAAAGTGTAAAAACTCAAGTGCTAGATTTTATTGCTAACGAACTTTCTCAATATTGTCAAAACAACCAATACATCAATGATTTTGTTGGAAATGGTGTTGAAGATTTAACTCAGTAATATGAAAGAGAATTGTACACATTGTCATAAAACGTTGGATTGTAAACCAGATGATATTCAAAATTGCGATTGCCAAAAAGTTGAATTGTTAGATGAAACCGTTGCTTTTTTATACGAAAAAACAGAGCATGATTGTTTATGTAACGATTGTTTGAAGAAATTTGATGAGATGATGAAGTTTTCTATGGAAAATAAATTCCCGAAACGTCAATCAGAAATGGTGGAAGGTTTACATTTTTATATGGAAAATGGATTTTTTGTATTTACCGAAATGTATCATTTCTTAAAAGGGAGATGTTGTAAAAACGGTTGCAGACATTGTGTTTACGGGATTCATAAGTAAATTTAAGTTTAAAGTTCAAGGTTTAAAGTTGTGTAATTTCAATTGTTAAACGAAAACTTTTTTTACTTAACTTTGTATCAACACTGAAAGAAAAAAAACTAATTATGAAAGGACCATTATTTTACTCAAAAATTCTTCTATTTGGAGAATACGGAATTATCAAAGACTCAAAAGGGCTTTCGATACCGTATAATTATTACAATGGTGCATTAAAAATTACAGCAGAACCAACAGAAGAAGCTGTAAAATCAAACGAAAGTTTACGTGCTTTTGCTACGCATTTAAAACAAATGCAAGCAGAAAATCCTGAATTAGTATCTTTTGATATGCAAGCTTTAGAACGCGATATTGAAAACGGAATGTATTTCGATTCAAGTATTCCGCAAGGATATGGAGTGGGAAGTAGTGGTGCTTTAGTTGCTGCTATTTACGACCAATACGCAAATAAAAAAGTTACGGTATTAGAGAACTTAACTCGTGAAAAATTACTTCAATTAAAAGCTATTTTCGGAAAAATGGAATCGTTCTTCCACGGAACGTCTTCAGGTTTAGACCCGTTAAATAGTTATTTAAGCTTACCAATTTTAATTAATTCAAAAGATAATGTAGAACCAACAGGAATTCCATCTCAAAAAGAAGAAGGAATAGGAGGTGTGTTCTTAATCGATTCTGAAATGGTTGGAGAAACAGCTCCGATGGTAAGTATCTTTATGGATAATTTAAAAAATGAAGGTTTCAGAAGTATGATGAAATCTCAATTTACTAAATATACCGATGCAGCTGTTGAAAACTTCTTAAAAGGAGATTTCAAAACACTTTTTGGTAATACAAAAGAACTTTCTAAAATTGCTTTAAGTCATTTTAAACCAATGATTCCTGAGAAATTCCACGGAGTTTGGCAACAAGGAATCGAATCTAACGATTACTACTTAAAACTTTGCGGTTCTGGTGGTGGTGGTTACATTTTAGGATTCGCTCCAGATTTTGAAAAGGCAAAAGAAGCTTTAAAAGATTATAAATTAGAATTGGTTTACAAATTCTAAAGAACGTTCCTTTTATCGGAATTTAAACACAAATTATGCTTTCTCGAAAACAGAAAATAATTTTAAAGAAATTATTCAGTATATTTTCGGTTGTTCGAGGGTATAACGTTGCTGTTGTAGTTTTAGCTCAATATTTAGCTTCGATTTTTATCTTTGGTTCGCATTTGCGAGCTTTGGATGTTGTGCTTAATTTTCATCTTTTTTTGATTATTCTAAGTTCTTCTTTTGCAATTGCTTCAGGTTATATCATTAATAATTTCTACGATTCCGAAAAAGATTTAATCAACCGACCGAATAAATATAACATAGACCGATTTGTAAGTAAAGCCACACAATTCAGAATCTATTTTGCACTTAACTTTTTAAGTGCCGGATTGGCGTTTATTGTTTCTTGGCGCGCTGCTGTTTTTATTTCAGTTTATATTTTCTTGATTTGGTTTTATTCACATAAACTAAAGAAGTTTCCAATCATCGGAAACTTAACAGCTTCGTTATTGGTGGTTTTGCCTTTTTTTGAAATATTAATGTATTTTAAAAACTTTAGTTTCGGTATTTTTGTTCACGCTGCTTTTCTTTATTTGATTATTCTGATTCGTGAAATGGTTAAAGATTTAGAAAATCTTTCAGGAGATTTTGCAAATAATTATCAAACCATTCCTGTTCGTTTTGGAATTAAAACTGCAAAACGCATCATCACTTTTCTTACGATATTAACCATTGTTCCTGCTGTGATTTTGATTCATTATTTTGAAATCGGATATATGGCTTATTATTTCTATTTTAGTTTACTTATGTTGATGATTTTTATATTTCAATTGTGGCAATCAAAAACAAAAAAAGCTTACAATGCATTGCACGTAAGCTTGAAATTATTATTGATTTTAGGGATTTTATCTATTGTTTTAATTGACCCGAAAGTAATTCTTCACGGAAAACAATTAATTCAACCCTTGATTTAAAGTAGTATTTGTGCTTTCGATAGGTTTTGGTTTTACACTAAAAATAAAAAAATAAATACAGTTTATAAACCATCCAAACCAAACTAAATAACCTCCAGTATGAAATTTACTGTTCATATATTTATGTGAAGTAGTTGTAAAATCGATATAGGTAAAAAACAAACCAAGAAGTCCTAAAATCACAATCACCAAATTCACAATCACAAAGGTTTTGTAAATCATAAAGCGTTTTGTAACATATAAAACTGCAATTAAAATCAATTGGATAAAAAAGACAAGGAGAGCAGCTTTCCACCACGTTTTTAGAATTGTATATTCAGTGTAAACCACGCTAATCCCAATTTTACCGACTAAAGACATTTTAGAAAGTAAGATTCCAGAAATTAAACTGATAATTCCTTGAACTAAAATTAGATTTAATATTTTTTTCATTTTAATTTATTTTCATTCAGACAATGACTAAAAAAATTATTTTTTTATGTTTCGTTTAATTTGATGATGAAATTAATCAAAATAATTGAGAGATTCTTTTTTAATCTGATTTTTTGTTTTAGTATATTGAAATTTAAATAACTATCTTTGCAAAAATAATTTATAATGAATACAGGAAGAGGTAAAAGTACCAGAGGTGGAAACGATAAGAAAAAACCGTCTGGTCCGCCAAGAAAAACAGCTTCAAAGAAAAAAACTTCAGAAAAGAAACCTTTCGCTTCAAAAAATGTTTTTAGCGGAAGTTCTCCATATAAATCAGACCGTAAACCTTTCGTAAAAGGAAATCAAGAAACACCAGAACAACCTAAAAAGGCTGTGCTTAAAAAGGTTTCAGATGATATTCGTTTAAATAAATACATTGCTAATTCGGGTGTTTGCTCTCGTCGTGATGCCGATTTATACATCCAATCAGGAAATGTAACGGTAAACGGACAAGTAGTTACAGAAATGGGACATCAGGTGAAACCAACTGATAAAGTGGTTTTTGATGGAATTACTTTAAATCCAGAAAAGAAAGTCTATGTTTTATTAAACAAACCAAAAGGATTTTCTACATCTGAAGATGATAATGTTTCTAGTGCTTATGATTTAGTTCGTAATGCATCGAAATATTTGTTGAAGCCAATTGGGCGTATGGATAAAAACACAATCGGTTTGTTATTATATACAAATGATAACGAAATGATTCAGAAGTTTACTAACGATGCGCAACGTTCGTCTAAATTATACCAAGTGAGTTTAGATAAAAACTTGAAATTTGAAGATTTAGAAAAAATCCAAAAAGGAGTTTATATCAAAGAACATAAAGTTTGGGTTGAAGATGTAAACTACGTTGAAAACGAACCAAAAAGTGAAGTTGGTATTAAATTGAAATCATCGAACGTGAAAATTGTTCGTGCAGTTTTTGAAAGTTTAGGATACAACGTTTTGAAACAAGACCGTGTAATGTTTGCAGGATTAACCAAATGGGGAGTTACTCGCGGACAATACCGATTCTTAACAGAGCAAGAGGTTATTAACCTTAAAAATATTTAGTAAAAAGCACTTCGAAAGAGGTGCTTTTTTTTATTTGAATCTATTTTTTATATCCGTTTCTGCTCCTAAAATTCTCAGAATTTCTATTTGATTAACCTGAGTTCGATTAATAAATCAAGAAAAATAGTTGGTAAAAAAAAGAAATAGCTGTATATTTAACTTTCTGAATTTTAAATACTTAACAACTATTT
>SMEN01000016.1_pt1 | contig 59571 bp, 62 predicted proteins | sample 2456271 | NCBI WGS metagenome assembly SMEN01 (sample SAMN10132593, study PRJNA489261) | soil metagenome | isolation source: day1 control-loamy sand soil ammended with raw manure from dairy cow... | place: USA | collected 2015-04-01 | reverse complement strand
AATTAAAAGTACCCAAGGGTAAAATTCCAACAGAAATTTGCGTATTCAACACATGTTTGGCGACTGTATTTAAAGTGCCATCTCCGCCTGCCGCAACGATGATTCCTGACTCGCTAGATGCCAAATGCTGTTCAAGCACCTCAGTCATAATTTTATCAAATTGCTGTGAATCATTGATTTCATAAGCTTTTGTTTGATAACCCTGTGCTGAAAATATTGCAATCAGTTGCTCATAAATGCCTTCTGGCCCCTGTATGCGAAAACCAGCTTTATGATTAAAAATCAGCGATAAGGGTTTAGATTGATTAGACATTTTTCGCGCAATTTCATTGAAGCCTATTGGCATTTTGTCCAATTCATAGACAATTAACAGTGGCTTTATGTAAAATTCAAATGGCAACCATTTATTTAATCAATAATGAATATTAGAGGTCTTATAAAATTAAGATAATGATTTTAATATTAATGAATTTGGTATTGGTTATATAAATCAAAGAACCTTCGAAAATGGTTTTCGTCCGACTGTAATTAAAGATAAAGAAAACATTACAAAGCAAGTGAGAAACTATAGTAATGGCGCTTTTGCTAGTGCAGGAACACATAATATTTCGCTTAAATACGTATCTTTTATAGTTCCTGGTAACAAAAAAGAAACCGAAGATTTTAGTATTGACGAACTGATAAATAAAAAGGCAATTGACACAACACGAATAGGGAGGAAATAAAAACTGGTGCTAACAAAGGCTTGGCGAAATGCGGGGTTAAGTGAAAAGTTGAACGTTTGTGCATATTAAGTCGCCAAAAGCCAATTTTATTGACTTTTTTATTAAAATAGCAAATAGAAATTGGCTTTGGCTTAGTTTCGGTTTGAATTGAACTTTCACTCAATTCAAGCCCGCACTTCGCCACGCCTCGAAACGTTAGCTGAAACCTTTAACCAAAAAATCTCTAAAATTAACTATGTCTGAATCTTCATCATTGAAAATCACAAACGGTATAAAATCTCTTATTGATCAGTTACCAAATATCTCTTATGGTAATTATGTTATTCCTAATCTAAATATAGAAGAATATGGTTCGGGACAAGAAGCATACGACTTATTGAAAAAAAAATTTAATGATTTAGACTTTACAACTACGACTGAATTTTTGGATCTAGATAAAGAAATAAGAAAACAAAAAAGAGAAATAAAAAAATTAGAAGTAAAGCATACAAATTTGAATGAAATTATTGGCGAGCAAAGTAATGGTAAAGCAGGATCAATTGCGAATCTGATTTTAATAAGTTTAAGAGAAGAAATTAAGCAACTAATTGAAAAAAGAGATACATTGGTTAATTATAATAAATTATTTCTAATTACGGACAATCATTAAAATAATACATGAAATACATATTAAAAGTTTTAATTGGCTTTTTATTCATAAGCTGTGAAGGTTTAGTTGGATATTCTGGAAAAGTTTATGATGCAACAACGAATGAACCAATTGATAGTGTTAAATGTGTAATTGTTGAATTTGCACATAGTAACAAATTTAATTATAGTGATAGTTTAGGAAATTATCGTGTAAGCACTCCCTTAGTAGGTTGTGTTCCAGATTGTAACGACTATAATGTTGAGTTTTCCAAAGAAGGTTATAAAACTCAAATAAAATACGCACCTACTGATATTTATCTAGAAAAAGAGTAAAAAGCAGAACGCACAACACAAGTAACCGTTGCGCAACTACATTTATTTCACAAAAACTTAAAATTTTGACCTCGTTTAAGCCTTTTTAAGCGAGGTTTATTTTTAGAAAATATTCTGATTTGTAAAATTTGGAAGGCTTAAAAACGCTTTTTTTGTTGTGAAGGAACACTTTAGATAAAAGCAGTATTTCCATTGCTACAATAAAGAATCAGTACACAATCACTATTAATGTTGTTTAAATAATCAATAAGTAATATCTTGAAAAACACAACCGGATCAATATTTTCTTGACCTTCTATGCCGTAATATTTTTTAGATGATTTGTACAGAAATCGTAAATCTAGTTCTTGATTTACGATTTCTGTAAAAATTAGCGAGTAAAATTAATCAATCCAGTTTAGTTCGTAAAATAATTGTTGGGTAAATTTTTTTCGTCCTAGCATACAGCAAGATACGAATTTTTATTTATTTTTGAATTATATAACAAACACAACGTATTGGCAAAGTTGCGAACATAACTAAACGTAAATATTATCTATATTTTCTCGCAACTTTGCCAAAACGCTCAACTTTGGTTGTAATATTTTGAAATGATACTACTTAATAAAATAAAGAAACTATTATTAAATAAATTTATATCAATTTCCTTGTAAACGAATCCAAAGATTTTTTAAAAGGTCAACACCATCACGTTTTTCTTTAATAACTTCTTTGGCATTCCATTTTTCATTTTCTCGGTACAAATCATAAGAAAAAGCATATTTTACAGAATCTTTTTCATTACTTAACATCCCAAATCGAAGGTCATTAAATTGTAATTGATTGTTGGTATTTGTAATGATAAATTGATTTTCAGAAATTCGTTTTAATTGTTTAATTATAGGTTCATTTTCTAAAGAATCGATTAATTGATGATTTTTTAGATGTTTTTCAAAATTTATTTCTTTAGTGTTAAAAAAGGAATAATCAGATAATAAAAAAGCATCATCTGTTTCGATAATAATATTCCATAAAATGGTATTCATAGCAGTTGGTTTCACTACTAAATTTGAATAAATAATCTGATTATTATCTAAACTTTTTTGAACTTTATTCTCAACTATAAATTGAAGAAATACAGTTAAAACCAAGTAAAAGGAACTCAAACCTAATCCTAAATAATTCCAAAAAAAACGTTTGGGATTATCTTTACTTTTTCGCATTGAAATCAACAAACAAATCAAAAAAGGAATGGTGTATAATGGATCAATTACAAAAATGGATTTGATGGCTAATTTATCATAAAAAGGCCAAAATAATTGAGTTCCCCAAGTTGTAAAAACGTCTAAAATAGAATGCGTGACTAAAATTAAGAAAACAGCAATGTAACTTTCTCTATAATTAACTTGATTTTTATTTTCACATTTTTGAACAATAAATGCAAATATAAAACTGAGTAAAAAATAAAATAAAAGCGAATGCGAAAAGCCACGATGTACTTCAATTTGCGTAATTGGATCATAAAAAAACTTAGCAATCCAAACATCTAGATCTGGAATTGTACCAATCAAAGCTCCATAAACAATGGAACGATTGCCTATTTTTTTTCCTAAAACAGCGTTTGCAACTGCAGCTCCTAAAACAATTTGAGATAATGAATCCATTGTTGACTAAAAATAATTCAATTAACTACAAAGATAGATTTATTGAATGAATCAACGAATTGTATTTAGTTGACTTTATAAATTCCTTTTTTAATTGCAAATAAAACCAGACCAATACGATTTTTGATGTTTAATTTTGAAAAAACAGAATCACGATAATTATCAACAGTTTTAGGACTAAGAAACATTTTATCAGCAATTTCGCGATAAGTCATATCTGTACAAGCAAGTTGAATAAATTCAATTTCTCGTTCTTTTAATTCATCTAAATCGTCAGTTTTTTTTTCCAAACTGCCCAAAAGAGCTTGTGTTACATTTTGTGTATGAAAGATGCCTGTTTGTAAAATCGAATTTAATGCGAAAAGCAATAAATCTTTTTGAATATCTTTGTTTAAATAACCTTTCGCTCCTGATTTCAGCATTTGAATAATTGTTTTTTCTTCTTCTTCGACTGATAACGCTAAAACCGAAATAGCCGGGAAATCTTGTGAAAGAATTTTTGTTGTTTCAATACCGTTAAGAATCGGCATGTTCACATCCATCAAGATAATTTCAGGATCAATAGATTTATTATTTAATGCAGTAATTAATTCTTGTCCATTTTTGAAAATTCCTTCTGTTTGAAAGTTTTCAAATCCATCAATCAATTTTCCAATCGCTTGAGACAAAAGTGTGTGATCATCAACAACGGCTACTTTATGTTTCATGGTATTTTTTTTGAATGGTTAATGTTGTACCTTTTTTGATAATAGAATTAATATCTAATTCAGCTCCGATTAATTCAGCTCTTGTTTTCATATTTTTAAGTCCAATTCCTTTGGATTCATCAGTGATTTCAAAACCAATTCCATTGTCCGAAACAAGAATTTTTAATATTTTATTTTCATAAATACATCTAATTTTGAGATCGGTAGCTCTTGAATGTCGAATTGTGTTGGAAAAAAATTCTTGAATGATTCGGAAGAAAATAATTTCATCTTTTTGAGGAATTTTAAACGGATTTCCAGAAATTTCAAAATGAGAATGAATAAAATTCATCCGATCAAAACGATCGATTTCGTTATTAATCGCTTCTAAAATATTTATATTCTTTAAACTTTCTGGATTAATTGATTTAGAAAGTGCCTTTAATTCACGAAGTGCATTTCCTAAAATCTCAACAGATTCTTTAATTTTATCAGGATCGTTATCTGAATTTTGTAAATGAATTTTGGCTAATGTCAACAATTGTCCAATGTTATCATGCAATTCCCAACTAATATTTCGTAAGGTTGCTTCACGAATTTCAATTTCGGACTCGGCTAATTCGGCTGCGAATTTTTTCTTTTCAATTATTTTTTCTTGGATTAATTTATTTTTACGGTTGTGAAAAACAATAAAAAGCAGTACCATCGCAAATGGCACTAAAAACATACTAAAGAGTATTAATATTATTTTATCGTTTTCCTGAAACATAAAATCCAATTATATATCCACCATAAAGTAAAAAATTCAAAAAAATTATTGAAATTATATATAAGTCTTCAATTTTATGGCCCATTCCAACAATTAAGGATAAAGGAACAAAACCTAAATAAAACATTAGCAATCCAGATACAATCCAAAATTCAGGTAATTTGTAATATCCAATCACTTCGTCCTTTCGTAATAATTTCATAAAAAATACAACTGATAATATCAATACTGTTGCTGCTTCGAAGTTGATTGCTGTTTTTAATAAAGGCTTAATAATTCCTTTGGTTTGAATATCATAAAAAACAACGAAACAAAAAAGAATCAAGATAATCCATTTCCAAAACTTTAATTTTATTAACCGATCAAACCAATATAAATAAACTAAAAATGAAACAATTATATATAGATTGTATAAAATTCTGATTTTGAAATTCAAAGCTAAATATGTCGCAACAATTTCATTTAGAAAAGTATAAATCAAAAAAGGCAAAAAAATCCATAATGAAGATTGCTTATATTTTCTCCAATAAATTAGAGCAAAAATACAAGCAATCAATTGCAATGATAAATATATATAATTTGGAATTTTCATTAAATTCAACTATTATCTAGTTTGAGATACCAACATTTGAATCTACACTGTCAGGTACCCCAGCACCACCTAAATTTAAACGTTCTGCACTTAGAATATTTCTATCAATATCATCATTAGGTTGTTTGATTGTCGGCACAAAAAACACAGTTTGACGTGGTTCTGGATTTCCAGAAATTGAATTATTTTGTACTTTTGTTCCCATATAAACACGTAAACCTAAATTTCCATTATATCCATTTTCTGCAGCGTGTCTTTCAACATAAGCGATATATTGTTTAACTTCATCTAAATCAAACCAAACATATCTTCCTGCACCTTCAAATCCTGGATAATTATTTAACTTAACATCATTTAAGATATTATAAAACTCAAGTTTATATGCTTCTTCCATAGCTGTTGCTTCTTGTACAGAGATTAAACCTTCTGGATTTGGTAAATTCGGAATATTGGGATTTGGATTTGAATCGTCATTTTTACAAGAAGTAAATAGAAAAATCCCAAAACATAAAATAGTTAAAAAATTTAATTTCATAAGTCTAAATTTTAATTTTATATAATAAATTCAAAAAGTAAATTCAACTTTTTAAGAATATTGTTAAATTAAACAAAATAATCAATATATCAAAAAGGTATTATTACATACAACAAGTACCTAGTTTACTTAAAGAATTAATCTCAGCATTTGTTAAAACTCGATTAAAAATGGCCACATCGTCTAATAATCCAGTATAATTTTGCCCTAAGAACAAATCACCAACATTAATAACACCTTGATAAAATGTAGGTCCAGCTGTATCAAGAACATGTAAACCATCTACAAACATTTGAATTCCACCAGGTGTTCCGTCTGAAGTTATAACAACATGATGCCACACATTTAATGTCGAATCATTAGCACAATCTGTATCACCATAAAATGTAGGATAATCTCCGCCCCAAATTACATAACCATTTATTGGATAAACAAGATTTCTACAATCAAATAGACCTATAGACCATTCACTAGTATCAGGAATTTGAATACCACTATTTCTAACTATTAATTTTTCATGTACTCCACTAGTTCTGTGTCCATTTGCTTTGAACCAAAGTGAAATTGAAAACGGATTAGTATCAAAATCATTGATAAAAGTGGGATTAACAAAAGTTAAATAATCATTATTTGCAGCAACAAATGAATAAGCACAAGTTGCATTTCCGTTTCTATCAGTTCCTGGCGAAGCTGTTGTTGGATTCGTTAAATGATAATTGTTTCCAGAAGCGTCATTAAGCGAACCATTTGAAAATGGATAGAAAGCAATTAAACTATTTTGAAGATTTACAGGAATACAATCTATCGCATTTGGTGTAACCGGTGTAATTGGTGTATTTGAATTATCATCATTTTGACAATTGAATAATAATGTTGAAATCATCATGACAAGCATTATCTTAAATATAGAATTTTTCATAAGTGTTGATTTTAAAGTTTTATTAAAACAAATTTCGTCGTTCTATCATTGAATTACATGAGGTATTTGCTCTTAAATCAAAGGGTGATTTACCCCTTTTTATCATAACTGATAATTAATTCAAACGATAAAACTTTACATACAACAAGAACCTAGATTACTTAAAGAATTAATCTCTGCTTGAGTTAAAACACGATTAAAAATAGCCACATCATCTAAGTAACCATCAAAATATTTTCCTAGAAAAAGATTACCAATATCACTAGAAGTAGGTCCACATGGTCCAGTGGTAAAACTAGAAGAAGAAACTCCATCTAAATAAATTTGAAAATTCAATCCTGCACTTGTTACCACTAAATGTCTCCATTGAGATGCTGTCACTGGAATTGAATTCGGTGGATTAGAATTCCAATTTATAGAAAATTGATTATTCCCGTAGTTTGGTTTTCTAAAATCATACAAAGCAATTGACCATTGACCATTTGTATTAGGACAATGTAATCCATCATCTCTACCAATTAATAATTCAAAATCACTGTTAGCTTGTGTATTTTCATTTTTATACCACAATGAAATTGAAAAATCTTGTAATGCAAAACCATTTAAAAAAACAGGATTAACATATTCTAAATAATCACCGTTAGCTTTCTTAAAATGAAAAGCACAAGTTGCATTTCCGTTTCTATCAGTTCCTGGCGAAGCAGTTGTAGAATTCGTTAAATGATAATTGTTTCCAGAAGCGTCATTAAGCGAACCATTTGAAAATGGATAGAAAGCTATTAAACTATTTTGAAGATTTACAGGAATACAATCTATCGCATTAGGTGTAACCGGTGTAACTGGTGTATTTGAATTATCATCATTTTGACAATTGAATAATAATGTTGAAATCATCATAACAAACATTATCTTGAATATTGAATTTTTCATAAGTGTAGATTTTAAAAATTTATTAAAACAAATTTCGTCGTTCTATCATTGAATTACATGAGGTTTTTGCTCTTAAATCAAAGGGTGATTTCCCCCTTTTTAAAATAACTAAAAATTGATTCAAACAATAAAACATTACATACAACAAGTACCTAGATCACTTAAAGAATTAATCTCAGCATTTGTTAAAACACGATTAAAAATAGCTACATCATCCAATAATCCTGTCAACTGTTTTCCTAAAAACAAATCCCCTATATTATTTGTTCCTTGATTCACACCACAACCAGTTCCCGAGGTTGAGGTGGTTAAATTTCCATTGATAAACATTTGAATTCCACCAGGTGTTCCGTCTGAAGTTACAACAACATGATGCCAAACATTTAAAGTTGGGCTATTAGCGCAATTTGTATCACCATAATAAGATGGAACAGTTCCACCCCATAAATTATAATCATTTATTCCTAAAACTAAATTTCTACAATCATAAAGACCAATCGACCATTGACCAAATGTATCAGGACAATGTAAACCAGTATCACGTCCAATTAGTTGTTCGTAAACACCACCATCTCTATTACCAATCGTTTTGAACCAAAGTGATATTGAAAACGGATTGGTATCAAAATCATTGATAAAAGTGGGATTAACAAAAGTTAAATAGTCATCGTTTAATGCATCAAACGAATAAGCGCAGGTAGCATTTCCGTTTCTATCAGCTCCTGGCGAAGCTGTTGTTGGATTCGTTAAATGATAATTGTTTCCAGAAGCGTCATTAAGCGAACCATTTGAGAATGGAAAGAAAGCTATTAAACTATTTTGAAGATTTACCGGAATACAATCTATCGCATTTGGTGTAACCGGTGTAACTGGTGTATTTGAATTATCGTCATTTTGACAACTGATTAATAATGTTGCAAAAGCAAATACGCATACAATTTTTGAACTAAAATTTTTCATCTTACAATTTTTTAAAAATTAATAATTCAAAGTTCAAAAATGTATAAAATCTATTATGAGGAAATACAACTTTTATATTAGGGTGTTTATACCCTTTTTTAAAAATTTATAGGAAATAACTTTTAGCTGTATCAACTGAATAAATCATTTTGGTATATTTTGGTTAAAACCATTTTTTATATTTAAAGTACAATGCCATCAAAATTGCCAAAATAAACATTCCAGAAAGCACAATATAATAGCCGTTTTCGTAATTCAGTTCTGGCATATTCTTAAAATTCATACCATAAATTCCAACAATAAAAGTCAAAGGCATAAAAATTACCGAAACAACAGTTAGTACTTTCATAATTTCATTCATTCGGTGACTTTGCATCGAAAAAAAGAAACTTGAAGCATTATTTAATTGATTTAAATCATAATCAATTTGGTCAATAATTTCTAAAGACTTGTGATGTAATCGACTGAAATAAATTTGGTTGGATTCTTCTAAAAAAGAAAATTCTTCACTTAAAGAACTATTTTTTAAACTAAATAAAACATCTCTAATTGGAATTAAAGCACGTTTTAAATCATTTAGATTATCAGAGTTTAATTGTAATTTTTCTAAAACAATTGGATTTCTAGCAGTTTTGGCTTCTATAATTACTTTTTCAACTTCATCTTCGATATTATCTAAAGTCAAAAAATAATTCTCCATTATCGCATCGAGCATCAAATACAACAGATAATCTTCTTTTTTCTTTCTAACATTTCCAGTTTTTGTACGAATTCGTTCGCGAATATGTTCGAAAAGATTATTTTTTTTCTCTTGAAACGAGAACAATTGATTTTCTTTTATCACAAAACTTATCGGAATAATTTGAATCTTATCATCAACTAACTTAGGAAACGTAGCTTTTAGATTGAAAAACATCACGCCATCTTGTTCTTCCCAACGTGTTCTTCTAGAGAAACTAAGAACTTGATTTAAGGTTGATAGTGGAATAGAAAATTTTTTTGAAATTTCAGGAAATATTTCAACATCATTGAAACCATGTAAATTAAACCAAATCATTTCATCTGGCATAAGCTTATTTATCGTTTGTTCGATATGATTTACATCTTTTGTGTTTTGTTCAAAAAAAGATTCTTCATCATAGATAAACAACTCAACATCCGTAAGTTCATTTTTATAGTTTCCGTTATATTCCCAAATATAAGGTTGTAATTTTTTTACCTTATTAAATTTTACACGTTTCAAAATCTATTTTTTATTTAAATATAGTTATTTTTTAAAATAACCTCTTATTTTTACGACAAATAAAAAACAAATGAAAATTTTAATCACCAACATTAAAGAATTACTTCAAGTACGCGGAACCAGTATTGATAAGGTTTCAGGAAGTGATATGAAAGTTTTACCATCAATCAAAAACGCTTTTTTATATCTTGAAGACGATTTAATTTCTGACTTTGGAAAGATGGAAGATTGTCCGAATATTTCTGTTGATAAAAAAATCGATGCAACTGGCAAAATAGTTTTACCAACTTGGATTGACAGCCACACACATTTGGTTTATGCTGGAAGTCGTGAACAAGAATTTGTTGATCGTATAAACGGTCTTTCGTATGAAGAAATTTTTAATCGTGGTGGTGGAATTTTAAATTCTGCAAAAAAACTACAAGAAACTTCAGAAGATGATTTGTACGAGCAATCAAAAGTTCGTCTAGAAGAAGTTATGCATCAAGGAACGGGTGCAATTGAAATTAAATCGGGTTATGGATTAACTTTAGAAGCTGAAATGAAAATGCTTCGTGTTATCAAAAGATTAAATGAAAATTATCCTATTGAAATCAAATCAACTTTTTTAGGAGCTCATGCTTTTCCTTTGGAATATAAAGACAATCATAAAGCATATATCGACTTGATTTGCGATGAAATGATTCCGAAAATTGCTTCAGAAAAATTAGCAGATTATGTAGATGCATTTTTAGAAACGGGATATTTTTCTGTTGAAGAAACTTCAAGAATAATGGAAGTTGGAAATCGATATGGTTTAAAAAGTAAAATTCACGTAAATCAGTTTACTGCTATAAACGGAATTGAAGCTTGCGTGAAAAATAATGCATTATCAGTTGATCATTTAGAAATTGTAACAGATGAAGATATCGAAGTTTTAAAGAACAGTATAACAATGCCAGTTGCACTTCCAACTTGTTCTTATTTTATTTCGATTCCTTACACACCAGCTCGCAAAATGTTGGAAGCTGGATTACCGTTAGCTTTAGCTTCGGATTTCAATCCTGGAACAACTCCTTCCGGAAATATGAACTTTGTTGTAGCTACAGCTTGTATCAAAATGAAAATGACTCCAGAAGAAGCAATAAACGCAGCAACAGTCAATGCTGCATATGCTATGGATTTATCAAAATCACATGGTAGTATAACAAAAGGAAAAAAGGCAAGTGTAATTATTACTAAACCTATCGAATCTTTTTATCAGATTCCGTATGCTTTTGGTAGTAATTTAATAGAAACAGTAATTATAAACGGAGCCATTTTATAACAAAAAACACACTGGATCGAAACCCAGTGTGTAAAAAAAAAATAGTTATGAAAAAGATCTTATAATCGATACAATCGACTTATATTTACTCTTTGCAAATTTACAAATAAATATCTTACAATCAACATATTAATCTATAATTAATATTGATATTATCATAAATTTAATTAATAGTTATTGACTTTACTAATGATTCCAATCATTTACTTATGAATAAATTTTCATTTTTTAACATTTCAGAAAGAAATAAATTAGTTGATCTTCGAGTTGGAGAAATCAAATTTGGAGAAAGAATTAATTTTATTGATTCTTCAGAAAATATAGATTCTTTTTTATCACAAACCGAATCAAAATATATTATTTTCGGTATATGCGAATCAATTGGTGTAAAAGCAAACTTCGGAAGAACAGGTACAGAAAATACTTGGCAAATAGCCTTAAAATCACTTTTAAATATTCAACACAATAAAACTTGTAAAGCAAACCATGTTGGAGTTTTAGGCTATTTTAATTTCGAAGAAGAAAATGAATTAGCAAAAACTTTAAATCCATCAATTAAGGAAGATCGCAAGCAATTATTTAAACTTGTTGAAAAAATTGATAAAGAAATCGCTTTTTTAGTTTCGAAAATTATTAAGTCAAATAAGATTCCAATAATAATCGGCGGCGGACACAACAACGCTTATGGGAATATTAAAGGTTTAGCATTAGCAAAAGGTCGAGCGGTAAATGTTATCAATTTTGATGCACATACAGATTTTCGCCCATTAGAGGGTCGTCATAGTGGAAATGGTTTTTCATATGCTTTTGAAGAAGATTTTTTACGTAACTATTTCATTTTTGGAATTCATGAAAATTACACATCCAAAGAAATATTTTCTAGAATAAAAGAAAATGACCAACGTGTAAAATTTAATACATATGAACAGATGGAAATTCGTTTGGAAAAAGATTTTCGTATGGAATTAAAATATGCAGCAAAACATATAAAAGATAATTCATTTGGAATTGAACTTGATTTAGATGCCATCATTCAAATGCCTTCAAGCGCAATGACGTATTCAGGCTTTTCTACCAAGAAAGCTAGACAATTTGTGAGTTACTTCGCTAATTTAGAAAATGTATCCTATCTACATATTTGTGAAGGGGCGCCAAACTTTGAATTAGAAGAAAACAAAGCTGTACTAGGAAAATTTATTAGTTATTTAATTACTGATTTTATCAAACCTAATTTAGAAGTTATAGAATAAATCGAAAATCCACTCAAATAACGAGTGGATTTTACTATTTTAGAAAGTCTTATTTAAATTCTGTGTTATAACGAAATCTAATGTATAATTTGGAAAACATACTATAAAAATACTTGAACTAAAAACACAATAAAGCATTACTAATGGTAAATGAATCTTTATATTTAACTTTATTAGTAAAAAGATTACACCTAAAAGAAAAGGTAATATTATCAGAATAAAAGGAAAAACAAAATAAGAACTAAAAGCATAAACTTCTTCAAATAAATAAAAACCAATAGCAGTAAATATGTATAGAAAAAAACTTAATAAAAATCCAAAAAGTATTTCCTTAAAATTAAAACCTTTATTAATAATTTGAAAAAATAAAAGTATAAAACCTATTATAGATATTAATATAACAAGGCCTAAATACAAATATAAAATCAGTCCCATTTTATAAATACGCTTTCAAAACATTCGCATCGATTCCTTCGTGAGATTCGTTATAAACCACTACTCCATTCTTTACAATTAAAATTTGAGGCGATTGATGTTCAATTCCAAAACGATTCGCAATTTCATTCGAAATATCTCTATTTGCAATTAAATCCAAATAATAACATAGAAAATCATCTCCAAAATTATAATCACTTTCAAATCCACGTAAAGCCATTTTGCTAATAATACAACGAGTGCTGTGTTTAAAAATAACTATAGGTTTTGAATTTGATTCTTCAATAATTAAATTTAATTGATCTATATCTGTTAAAGCTCTCCAATTCATTTTTTTATATTTCTTCAAAGATACTTATAAAGTAACAACTGTCAAAACAACATACAAATTCAAATACCGCACAACCTAATCTGTCAAATTGACACAATAGATTATTTTGAAAAGATAAAAAACTGACATTTTTTCCGATATTATCAAATGGAATGTATTTTGTAAATTAGATAAACATAAAACTGATATTTAATTTAAAAAATATATAACGACTATGAATTTTAATAATTTCACAATTAAATCACAAGAGGCTATTCAACAAGCACAGATTTTAGTGCAAAGTTATGGTCAACAACAAATTGAAAACGAACACATTTTTAAAGCCATTCTAGAAGTTGATGAAAATGTAACTCCATTTATATTAAAGAAAGTAAACGTAAATGTTGAATTATTCAAACAATTACTAAATGCAACGATTGTGAATTATCCAAAAGTTTCAGGCGGACAAATTTCACTTTCTAGAGAAGCTTCAAACGCATTAACAGATGCTCAAGCAATCGCTCAAAAAATGAACGACGAATACGTTTCTGTAGAACATTTAATTTTAGCCATATTCAAATCAAAATCAAAAGTTGCGCAAATCTTAAAAGACCAAGGTGTAACCGAAAAAGATTTAGAAGCTGCGATAAAAGAAATCAGAAAAGGCGAACGTGTAACTTCAGCTTCGGCAGAAGAAACATATAACTCGTTGAACAAATACGCGAAGAATTTAAATCAAATGGCTAATGACGGAAAATTAGACCCAGTTATTGGTCGTGATGAAGAAATTCGTCGTGTGTTACAAATCTTATCACGCCGCTCAAAAAACAACCCGATGTTGGTTGGTGAACCTGGAGTTGGTAAAACAGCTATCGCTGAAGGATTAGCACACAGAATTGTTCAAGGCGACGTTCCAGAAAACTTAAAAGACAAAATGGTTTTCTCTTTAGATATGGGAGCATTGATTGCTGGAGCGAAATATAAAGGAGAATTTGAAGAACGTTTAAAATCAGTTGTAAAAGAAGTAACTTCATCAGAAGGAAACATCATTCTTTTCATTGACGAAATTCACACGTTAGTTGGAGCCGGAGGTGGCGAAGGTGCTATGGATGCAGCAAACATCTTAAAACCAGCATTAGCGCGTGGAGAACTTAGAGCCATCGGAGCAACAACTTTAGATGAATACCAAAAATATTTCGAAAAAGATAAAGCGTTAGAACGTCGTTTCCAAAAAGTATTGGTTGATGAACCAGATACTGAAAGTGCGATTTCTATTTTACGTGGAATCAAAGAAAAATACGAAACACACCATAAAGTTCGTATTAAAGACGAAGCAATTATCGGAGCGGTTGAATTATCACAACGTTATATTACCAATCGTTTTTTACCAGACAAAGCCATCGATTTAATGGATGAAGCAGCATCTAAATTACGTATGGAAATCAATTCTAAACCAGAAGAATTGGATGTTTTGGACCGTAAAATAATGCAGCTTGAAATTGAAATCGAAGCAATTAAACGTGAAAATGACGAGAATAAATTAAAAATTCTAGGTATTGATTTAGCAAATCTTAAAGAAGAAAGAAACGATGTTTACACCCGTTGGAAATCAGAAAAAGATGTTGTTGACAATATTCAGAATGTAAAAACAGATATTGAAAATTTCAAACTTGAAGCAGAACGTGCAGAAAGAAATGGTGATTACGGTAAAGTAGCTGAAATTCGTTACGGAAAAATTCAAGAAGCAGAACAACGATTAGCTGATTTACAACAAGAATTAACAGAAAATCAAAAAGGAAATTCTTTAATTAAAGAAGAAGTTACTTACGATGATATTGCCGAAATTGTAGCAAAATGGACAGGAGTTCCAGTAACTAAAATGTTACAATCTGAAAGAGAAAAACTATTGAATTTGGAAGGAGAATTACACAAACGTGTCGTTGGACAAGAAGAAGCAATCGTTGCCATTTCAGATGCAGTTCGTAGAAGTCGTGCCGGATTACAAGACCCGAAAAAACCAATTGGTTCGTTCTTATTCTTAGGAACAACCGGAGTTGGTAAAACCGAACTTGCCAAAGCATTGGCAGATTATTTATTCGATGACGAAAATGCAATGACACGTATTGATATGAGTGAATATTCAGAACGACATAGTGTAAGCCGTTTAGTTGGAGCGCCTCCAGGATACGTTGGTTACGATGAAGGTGGTCAATTAACAGAAGCAGTACGTCGTCGTCCATATTCGGTTATTCTTTTGGATGAAATTGAAAAAGCTCATCCAGATACGTTTAACATCTTGTTACAAGTTTTGGACGAAGGTCGTTTGACAGATAACAAAGGTCGTTTGGCTGATTTCAAAAACACCATCATCATCATGACTTCAAACATGGGAAATCAAATTATTCAAGAACAATTCGAAAATAATCCTACAGAAGAAGGAGTTGAAGATGCAAAAAACGAAGTTTTAAATTTATTAAAACAAACCGTTCGACCAGAGTTTATCAACCGTATCGACGAAATCGTATTATTTACGCCATTGTCACAGAGCAATATAAATCAAATTGTTTCGTTACAGTTAAAGAGCGTGATTAAAATGTTAGCACAACAACACATCACAATGGATGCAACACCAGAAGCTATAAATTACTTAGCAGAAAAAGGTTACGATCCACATTTTGGTGCACGTCCAGTAAAAAGAGTTATTCAAAGAGAAGTTCTAAATGAACTTTCAAAACAAATATTAGCCGGAAAAATCGCAACAGACAGTATCATTTTACTTGATAGTTTCGACGGAAAATTGGTTTTCAGAAACCAAGAATAAGAGAATTTTCATAGTTATTTTTTTTTAATGTAGAAAAACGCCTAATTTTTTTAAGTTAGGCGTTTTTTTTTAGTTTAAAATATATGTACTTTTATAAAAAATATAAACAATATGGAAAATCACGTAGAATTATTCGTTGGAACACCTACAACAGCGTTAGCGGTAAAAAATATTTTAGAACAAAACAATATCGAATTTGTTGAAAGAAACGACATTAATTCAGCAATCGCAGCAGGTTTCGGAATGGCAGATAAAGCTACACATATTTTCGTTGAGCAAGATGTTTTAGAAGCAGCAAAAGAATTGTTAGCTAAAAACGATTTATACAACGATTAATTAAATTATAGCAATCCCTTCCATTTCATTACAGGTCGGGCTGTCCGCACTCGCTTTTCGCAAATTTAACATTTGCAAAAGAGCTCAAACAAAGCTTCCATCCCTATTGCGAAGCTTTTTTTGTATATATAATTCAGATTTAAAAAATAAAATTATGAAAATTACATTTCAAAAAATTATACTAAACATAGCTCCTACGATTATTATAAATTTCTTTGGAATTATTTTACTTAATTATATGTTTAAAGATTATACTTATATAATTAATTATTACATATTTGTTTCTATCATTTTACTCTATTCTACCAACATTAATTTTAACTTAGAATTATTATCTAAAAAATCAAACTTTAATTTTACAATTAGATAAAGATAAAATTGAAATATCTTATAATAATTTAAATCATCAAACTATTTTGTAAGCTCCCCCAAAAAAAGTACAGTTTAAAAAGAGAAAAATTATTAATTTTAAACTAAACTGTAATTATGAAGAGTAGTAAATTTAGTCCCACTCAAATTTCTAAGAACCCGATAGCGCGGATTTGCAATCCGTGCCTATAAACAAAAAACTACTATTTTACTAAAATAATTAATCGTCACACCGAGTATTTTCGTAAAGAAATTAAGATTATATCATAATATTTCCAACGAAGAATTTCTTTATAATTTACCGATTCTATTTTTAGTAATTTCAAAAACAAAAGTCATCAAACGAAGACCAAACTAAAAAAAGGAATATATTCAAAAACCAAAATGCTTATATCGATATTTTTTAAACGATATAAGCACTTTATAAGCTTTTCACTTTTTGTAATGAAGAAAAAAAATTTATAGAGCTTCTAAAATAGAAGCTAAATTTTATAAAACATCTAAACTACCTTTTCCTTCACGGATAATAACGGGTTCGTGACCTGATAAATCAATAACCGTTGAAGCAAAATTATCGCCATAACCACCATCGATAACCAAATCAACAATATTTTGCCATTTCTCAAAAATCAATTCTGGGTCAGTTGTGTATTCTAATAATTCATCTTCATCATAAATCGAAGTCGAAACAATTGGGTTTCCAAGTTTTTTCACAATATCAATTACAATATTATTATCAGGAACACGAATACCAACGGTAGTTTTCTTTTTAAATTCCTTCGGAAGATTGTTATTTCCTGGTAAAATAAAAGTATATGGTCCTGGCAAAGCACGTTTTAAAATCTTAAACGTACTTGTGTCAATCTGCTTGATATAATCAGAAATGTTACTTAAATCACTACAAACAAAAGAGAAATTAGCTTTTTCTAGTTTGATTCCTTTTATTTTAGCAATTTTTTCTAACGCTTTTGTATTCGTAATATCGCAACCTAAACCATAAACAGTATCGGTCGGATATATAATTAAACCGCCGTCTTTTAAGACTTTGACCACCTTATCAATTTCTTTTTGATTTGGATTTTCTGGATAAATTTTAATAAATTGACTCATAGCACTTTTTTTATTAAAAATTACGAAATTACATTCAACTTCGCAAATCGAAGTAATAATTTTTTAATTCCGCCAACTTCAAAGTGAATTTCAGCTTTTCTATCAGCTCCCACTCCTTCTAAATTCAATATTTTTCCTTTACCAAAACGTTCATGCATCACCACTTGACCTTGTTCTAAACCAGAAGTATCAGCTTGACCTTTAGTAGATGAAATCGCTTTTGAAAGTTCTTTCAACTTACGAATTTGCGGACCTTCTTCTTTATTATTGATTTCAGAAAGTGTCTTTGGAGGCGTTCCTGAAACAGGTTTTGTTTGTCTAAATTTTGATTTATCAACATCACCAAAAATATCAGAATTGATTCCTGATTTATAACGATAATTCGTTTCTGGCGGAGTCAGAAATTCTAAATATTGTGGGGCAATTTCTTCTATAAAACGAGATGGGTCACAATCTGTAAGTTTTCCCCAACGATAACGCGATTGCGCATAAGTCAAATACGCTTGATGTTCTGCACGAGTCAACGCAACATAAAACAACCTTCTCTCCTCCTCTAACTCACTTCTTGTACTCATACTCATTGCGCTTGGAAACAAATCTTCTTCCATTCCAACACAGAAAACCGTAGGAAATTCCAATCCTTTTGCCAAGTGAATGGTCATTAAAGCTACACGGTCATCGTCACCTTTATCATTATCTAAATCAGTTGCTAAAGCGACATCTTCCATAAATTCAGCCAATGCACCACGAGCGCCATCAACTTCTTTTTGACCTTCTGTAAAATCTTTAATACCGTTTAATAATTCTTCAATATTCTCTAATTTTGCAATTCCTTCTGGAGTTCCATCTTTTTTCAATTCCTGAACCAATCCTGTTTTTTTAACCACATAATCGGCTAAATAATATGCATCTTGAGTTTCATTTATAACCTGAAAATTTTTAATCATGGTTACAAAATCATTGATTTTATTTTTAGTTCCAGCCGTTAATTTCAAATCGATTTTATCAATGTGTTCCATTACTTCGAAAATACTTCGTTTGTAATGATTTGCTGCAATATTTAATTTTTCAACGGTTGTATTTCCAATTCCACGCGTTGGGAAATTTATGATACGAACTAGAGCTTCTTCATCTTTTGGATTAATAACCATTCGTAAATATCCCAAAACATCTTTAATTTCTTTACGTTGATAAAACGACAGTCCACCGTAAATACGATAGGGAATATCGCGTTTTCGCAAGGCATCTTCCATGGCACGAGATTGTGCATTTGTACGATAAAGAATTGCAAATTCGCCGTTCATTTTCTGATGTAACATTTTTTGTTCGAAAATGGTACTCGCCACAAAACGTCCTTCTTCAGCATCTGTAATTGAACGATGAACTTTAATTTTTGGTCCATCCGGATTAGCTGTCCAAACCACTTTATCTAATTTTGTTTTGTTGTGGTCGATAATTGTATTTGCGGCTTCAACAATATTTCTAGAAGAACGATAATTTTGTTCCAAACGATAGGTTTGAACTCCTTTATAATCTTTCTGAAAATTTAAAATATTATTGATGTTTGCACCTCGAAACGCATAAATAGATTGTGCATCATCACCTACAACACAAATATTCTGAAAACGGTCTGAAAGCGCCTTAACAATTAAATATTGTGAATGGTTGGTATCTTGGTACTCATCAACCAAAATATATCTAAAACGGTTTTGATATTTTAATAAAACGTCAGGATGAAGCGTTAAAAGTTCATTCGTTTTCAATAATAAATCATCGAAATCCATAGCTCCAGATTTAAAACAACGCTCAACATAATGTTGGTAAATATCACCAATACGAGGTTTTTTGGCCATCGCATCAGCTTCCATTAATTCTGGATTATTGAAATACGCTTTTACAGTAATTAAACTATTTTTATAAGATGAAATTCTACTTAAAACCTGATTCGGTTTATAAATATCACGGTCAAGTTGCATTTCTTTGATAATCTGTCCGATTAATCGTTGACTATCTTGAGAATCATAAATAGTGAAATTAGATGGATAGCCTAATTTATCAGCTTCTGAACGTAGTATTTTAGCAAAAACCGAGTGAAAAGTTCCCATCCAAAGATTTTTAGCTTCGGTATGACCAACGATCTTAGAAATACGTTCTTTCATTTCACGTGCTGCCTTGTTAGTAAAAGTCAACGATAAAATGTTAAACGCATCAACTCCTTGATGCATCAAATAAGCAATACGAAGTGTTAAAACACGGGTTTTCCCAGAACCGGCTCCAGCGATTACAATCATTGCGCCATCTTTCTGTAAAACAGGTGCTCGTTGAGCTTCATTTAATTGATTTATTAATGCTTCCATAGTTTCTAATTTCAAAAGCTCAAATTTACTACTACATAATGGTTATTACAAGTTTTTTAATAATCGTAAATTAATATTTGTTTAGTCTTTCAGATTTACTAATTTCGAAAAAAAAATAAATGGAACTAGATATTAAAGAATTGGCATTACTTTTTTTCGGACTTGTTTTAATTGTAGTGATTTATTATTTCTTAGATAAAGCTATAAATAAAAATAGAAAACCTAAATATGCTCAACCTCCTGTTTTTTATCAGGAAGAAAGCAAACCAAAACGTCAAGCTACACCACAAGTTTTACAAGCTTATGAACGTTTAACTATTTTAATGGAACGTATCGATTTACCTAAATTATTATCTCGTGTACAGCCTATTTCAAGCTTAAAACAAGATTATGCAAATTACTTAATACAAAATATTGAACAAGAATTTGATTTTAATTTATCGCAACAATTATATGTTTCAGAAGAAAGTTGGGCATTAGTTTTAACTGCTAAAAATACAGTTATTCAAGATGTATTAAAAACGTCTTTAGATGAAAAAGTAATTAACGCTGATGACTTGAAAATGAAACTTCTAACCAAATCTGATAATAATAATGTTGTTGATTTAGCAAAAACACGTCTGAGAAAAGAAGTAACTGAAATGATGTAATTTTAGGAATGATATTTGTATCTTAAAGAAAAATTAAAAGTTAAGATTATGAAAAAGATATTTATACTATTAAGTCCACTCCTATTTTTCGCTTGTGATACCAAAGGTGATTGTGGTTGTGAAGTTTATAACATTTTAACCGATGATGAAGGAATTATAACTTACGAATTGATTGGAACTCGAGAAGGATATTGCTCTCAATACGATTTAGAAGGTTATTATTTTGTTGATGTGAATTGTGATTAGATAAAAAATAAACCCATTAGTTAAATTCTAATGGGTTTATTTTTTATTTTTACTAGAAATGCTTTAAAATGAATAAAAAAATATTTTTCCCTTTTTTTCTTTTATTTTGTTTATTCAGTTGTTCAAAAAATCAAGCGATTATTAATCAAGTAGAAAACAAAATCGATATTTTTGGTACAATTGGACCATCTATTAAATATAAAAATAAGTATTATAGTTTCTTTCAAAATTATAATGATGCTTTAAGAACACAGCTCACAAATACTTTTTATATAATTGATGAATCGGGAAAAACAGAATCAAAAATTGAAGTTCCTAATGAACTGCAAACTTGGTATTATGATTTATATGTAAAAAATGACACTATTTTTATTACAGAATATAATGATAATGAAACTTTTTTTTTGGATTTAGATTCAAAAACGTTAGAAAAAACTAAAAAAGGTATCGATTTATTTTATGAAGATGCTGATTTTGAAGTTTATTCATTAGATTTTGGAGAATGAGTTATCGGGAACAATTGCTGCGGGTGTGCCACCAAAAAAATGAATAGCATTTTCTAAAGAAGTTACAAAATCTTCTTTTTGTTGGCTAAAAGTGGCTTCAGCATAGGTGTATTGACTAGCGCCTAATATCGCTACAAAAAATTGGATTTCTTTTAACTCACCAGTATCTTTATCAATGATTGAAAGTGTTTTTCCTGCATAATCAACATACATTTTATCACCTGATTTGTGATTAATATGCATAACAGGATTCACTCGATTACTCCATTTATTAAAATGATGTCTAAATTGAGAACTTTTTAATCCATCAGGATTTTCTGAATAATAATTCTCCCATAAATGCTGAACAGTTACACCAACCTTTTTAAGATCTCGCTCCATTTTTGGAAAATAACTATATAGTTTTTCTAACCTAGGATTGGGTGTAATTAGTATATTTTGAGAAAATAGGATTTCTAATTCTGAATCTGTTTTGCCTTCAATGTCTTGAGCATTCATTGCTAAACTATCGAACAAACTAATATATTTTTTTACGGTATTTCTGGAAAGCGACAGATAGTTGCTTATAAAGAGCTTGCTCTTACCACTTAAATGGAATTTAATTGATTTTCTAATTTTACTCATGTCTGTTATTTTGTTTGCCATAAATCCGTTTTTTTTAACGAATTTTAGTGCTAACAACATGAAAAAAAGTGTCTTTTTTTAGGTGGTCAATTTGAACTGGAATTGGGTGGTCAGTTTCATCCGAAACTAGTGGTCAATTTACACTGGAATTAGGTGGTCAATTTGGCCGTTTTTTCCAATAAGGGCTACAATCTTGTAATTAAGATCTTCTTTTATTATAAAACATAGCAGTGACAGTAAGCACTATTACTATACTTAATACATACTGTAATTTATATTTGTTTAAAGTAAAATACATTTTTAAATTATAAGTTAAAGATTCTTGCAAAGTAAAAGAAAAGTAAACTTTATTTTTTGAAATTTACAATATACTATTCATAAAAAATTATCTAAACTTTTTGCCTAGTCCCTAACTTTTGTAACTGATACTTTAATTCTTTTAAATTTTAATAAAAAACAAAAATGGTCAAAATTTCTTCTGACCATTTAAAAATTGAATAAAATAAAATCTTAAATATTATCTTTTAACTAGTATAATCATTTCTTCTAAAATGGTAATATGAGTATCTAAAGAAATATTTCCGAAATCAAAAGTTGAGGCATTAACTAAATTTATAGTTTTGTTTACAGTGTTGTAAGCAACGTTTTCAATGCTTAAACTTAATAATCGGTTTGGTAAATTTTTTAAAGTAAATGAACCATCTTCTTCAACAGTAGTTTGTGCAATAACTTTTCCGTTTTCAGAAACTGTAACTAATGCATTATCTATAACTTCACTACTTGTATTTTCGACTAATTTTCCCGATAAATTACATCCTTCATTTTTATTTTGCTGGCTAGAATAAATTGTTGAACCAATTAAAGTCAACATCGAGAACATAAATAAGTAAACTGCTTTTTTCATAATTTCTTTTTTTTAAATAATAATTTTTTTATGCTTTTATATTTTTTTAAATCTTAAAGCAAGAATTAATTCATATACATCCTAAAAATAAATTGAATCTACTTTAATTTTAGAAAATCAAACCGAATTAATATCTCATTTAACAATTAGTAAATGAAACTATTTTTTTGTTACACTCAATTAGGATTTTTTTAAATAAAATTTACAATATAAAAAACAATTATTCGAAATTAGATTTTACTTATAAAACGAAACCTTTAAAACGTATGATTCTATATAAGAAAAAGAGATTTGTTTTTTTGTAAAATCGTATTTATCAAGATTGAAAAGGTAAAATAAATATACCTGAATTTTATATTAATATTTTCAATAAATTAGCATAACCAACTTAAATCAAACCACATAAAATGAAAAACATATCCACTATTTGTGTTATTAAATGTGTAAGTTCCTTCAAAAAACACACATTTAAAATTGAAGATGGAATCTTAAAAAAATAGATTTTCAGATTTTGTATCCTAATGATATAGATTCTTCAAAAAACTACACAATGAATGTTGAATATAAATTCTACAAATAAATCATAAAACATGCTTAAATCAATCATAGCTTTTATTCTTTTAATAGTAATTATAGGTTGTAATAAAAATAGTGCAACTTCAATTACTAAAAATAATGAAGAAAAAGAATTCAATGAAAAAATCAAAACAAAAGCAGTTGAAGCTTTGAAATATTGTAAAGAAGAAAACTTCAACACAGATTTTTGTATTTTAATTGACATGAATATTCATTCAGGAAAAAACAGAATGTTTGTTTACGATTTCAAGAAAAACGAAATTGAAAGAAGTTCACTTTGCGCACATGGAAGTGGAAAGGGAAATAAAAAAAGTACAGGTTCAAAACCACTATTTAGTAACGAAGAAGGAAGTTTATTAACTTCAATTGGTAAATTTAAGATTGGAGCGCGTTCGTATAGTCAATTTGGAATTAATATACATTACAAACTTCATGGGCTTGAAAAAACTAATGATAATGCCTTTCAACGCATTGTTGTTCTTCATTCTTACACACCAGTTTCTTCAACTGAAATTTATCCAATTCATTTACCAATGGGCTTTAGTCATGGTTGTCCAGTGACTGATGATGATACGATGACTTATCTGGATGAAAAATTGAAAAACACTGAAAAACCAGTTTTACTTTGGATATATTATGATGATAAATCTTAAAAACTTTTTTTCATCAATAAATTTAGAATAAATGAAAAACCCAATTACACATACATTTCTTAGAATTTTTCTTTTAATTGTTGGAATCATCCTTTCATCAATTGTTGCATTATCAGGACTTAATCCGAATAGAAAATGTGCAACAGGTGATTTTTATGCGATTTCAATTGCCATATTTATATTTTATATTTTTTGGTTTTTATTTTTGATAATCGAAGCATTTATACTAAATAAAAAAAATGAAAAAAAACTAAGGAACATAAATTTAATTCTAGCTTTCTTTTTTCCGGTTTTATTTGCGATAATTGGTTTATACTTTGAGATAATCAATTAATTAAAAAATATTTTCTAAAAATAATTTACTTTAGTTTATATATTGAATTATTTATTTAATTTTAAGTTAAAAATATAAAATACTATATAATTTTAACTCACGTGTTAAAAAATGATAAAATTAAATAATTATGGCATTTTTCAATTTATTTAAAAAGAAAGAAACAGAAGCAATTACAGAAGAAAATAAAATGCTTTTGGCAATGCCTTTGTTTACAAATGAAAACAGATACGATCTAAACACAGTCGCTCAAAATCTAATTAATGACTGGAATTTAAATGTAACAAATGTTGAAGGAAATAACGACACTGCTTTTATAACAATTGATGAAGAACTTGTGGCATTAGCTTTTATTCCATCAACAATTCCTGAACAAGAACTTAAACCTACAGCAAAATATGCTTATAATTGGGAAAATGTAACTGAAGATATTAAACATATCGATGGTCATGCAATAGTTTCAATTATGAATGGAAACAAAACAAATCTTGAAAGATACTTTATACTTTCAAAAGTTATTTTTTCCATTTTATCAACGTCAAAATCAATTGGAGTTTATCAAGGAAGTCAAACACTTTTAATTCCAAGAAAACAATATTTGGATTTTCATAATGATATTAAAAATAACGAAATTCCAATTCCACTTTGGATTTATATTGGAATCAGAAAAACTGAAATTGGAAACTCAATTTACACTTTTGGATTGAAAGATTTTAATAAATTAGAATTAGAAATTATAAATTCTAAATCATCATTAGATGAAATTCATACTTTTATATTGAATATTGCAAGCTATGTAATCAAAAAAAATATTGCTTTAAAAGATGGAGAAACAATTGGCTTTACAGCCGATCAAAAAATTTTAATCAAACAATCTGAAGGAAAATATTTAGAAGGTGATACATTAAAACTATTTTATTGAAACATAAACTAAAAAAAACAGTTATAAAAAATATTGATATTTCGTCAATATTTTTTTTTGTCTTAAATATAAAAAAGAAGAATTACAATTGTAATAACATTCCAAAATTCTGGATTTACAATTGTAACAATTGATAAAGTTACATTTGTAAACTTAATGCTTTTTAGATAAATTGCTTATCATAATATATTACAAATCAGCCTTTAATATAGTTTTATTTAAGTTTTTAGTTTAACTAAATTAATATAGATAATTTAAATTTTGTAATCATTTTGTATTTGTTTACATTTGTAATAAAAGCAAATTAATTAATATTTATGAAGGATTTTGATAGAAGATTATTATATATTTTTGAGAAGTTTCATTTAAATGCTTCTTCATTTGCTGACAAAATTGGTGTACAACGTTCAAGCATGTCACACATTCTTTCTGGGAGAAACAAACCTAGTTTAGATTTCATTTTAAAAATTTACGAAACGTTTCCAGAAATAAGTCTAACCTGGCTAACTTTAGGAGAAGGTCAATTTTATAAAAATAGTAACCCCGACTCTACTTTGAATTCAGTTATTATAGAAGAAGTAATTGATATAAAAAAAGGAGATGAAAAACTATTCCAAGAAATGGATTTAGTCAATGAACAAATTTCAAATTCTGAAATATCTCAACCCATTGAAACCGAAATTGATCATTCAAAATCAAATCTAATTGAATCATCTGAAGAAAAAATTTCACTACCAATATTGAATAGTGATTCAGATATAGAACAAATTCTGTTTTTTTACAAAGACGGAACCTTTAAATCATACCGACCGAAGTAAACTTTTATTATATTTGAATTTCAATAAAATCAAATGATAAAGAAATTCCTAAGTTATTTAATTCCAATTCCGATTGAAATTATTCCTTCAAACGTAAGTGAACAACTAGAACTTACTTGGAATAACGGAAAACTCGTTTTGGACACAAAACATACCAATTATTCTTACGGAAATCTGCAGAAGGTTTTGCGTAAAGGTTTATTGAAAATTGGAAAAGAAAATATCAATCAAATGCAGCATATTTTGCTGTTAGGAGTTGCTGGCGGTAGTGTTGTAGAAACTTTAACTCGTGAATTTAAGTTCGAAAAAAAAATTACCGGAATCGAAATTGATCCTGTCGTAATTAAAGTTGCAGAAAAATATTTTCATTTAAATGAGATTCAAAATTTTGAAGTAATTCTTGCAGACGCAAACATATTCGTAACAGAAACTAAACATATTTATGACCTGATTATCATTGATATTTTTGAAGATTGTTTTATGCCCGATTTTGTTTATTCCGAAGCTTTTATTTCAAATATCAAGAAAATTTTAAAACCAAAAGGATACATTTTGTTCAACACAATAGTTTTAAACAAAACTGCCGAAGAAAAAAACAAATCTTATAAAAATCAGTTCGAAAGCACTAAATTTGTAGTACAAAGTTTCCCGAATATTGATGACAAAAACGAACTTTTTCTTATCAAAAAGGAATATGAATAACTCAATCAAATCAATGAAAAAAATATATTTATTTTGTATTTCTCTTTTAAGTTTTGCTGCAAATGCACAATACACAAAGGAAATCAACTCTAACCGTCCTAGTTTATCGATGGGTGCATATTCTGTAAGCAAATCAATTCTGCAAATTGAAGGCGGACTTGGTTATCAACAAGATGAATACAGTAATGAACGATATAATAACCATACTTTAATTGATTTACAATTTCGTTATGGTGCTTTTTTCGAGCAATTAGAATTTGTTGCAGATGTAAAATTTGATAATACACGACAAGTTAATTTTGACCAGAAAAATAATTTTAGTGGTTTTAGACAAACATCGATTGGTGCAAAATATATGGTTTACGATTCATATCGAAATTATGTAGAAAAACGAAATGTTTATAGCTGGAAAGCAAATCAAAGATACAAATGGCGAAGATTAGTTCCTGCAGTTGCAGTTTATGTTGGAGCTGATTTTAAAGGTGATGAAAATTATTTCCCGAAAAATATGCCTGCAACTACTTTAAAAGGAATGATTATAACACAGCAACATATCAATAATAATTTATCTTTTGTAACAAATTTAATCGTTGAAAACGCAACAGATAACGATTTTAGAAGTTACGGATATATTGCAACACTGTCTTATGGTTTTAGTCAAAACTGGTCCGCTTTTGCAGAGAATCAGGGTTTCTTTAGAAAATATGAAGGAGTTAAACAAAATTTTAAAGATGATTGTATTCTTAGAGGTGGATTCACTTATTTGGTAAATAAAAATCTGCAATTAGATATTTCTGGAGGAACAACCATTGGAAATACACCTCACAAAATGAGCGGTCAAATTGGTGCTTCTTGGAGAACCCATAAAAAACACAAACAAACAAACGAAGTAGAAGATATTTTATAATGATAGAAGTTAGAGAAATAAAATCTGAAAAGGAATTAGAAGACTTTGTGAAATTTCCATTTAAATTATACAAAGGAAATAAATATTGGGTTCCTTCGATCATAAAAGAAGAATTAAAAAGTTTTAATCCAAATCAGGATATTTTTAAAACTGTTGATGTAAAGTATTATTTAGCTTACAAAAATAATGAAATTGTTGGTCGTGTTGCAGCAATTATCAATTGGACTGAAGTGAATGAACTTAAAAAAAATAAAGCACGTTTCGGTTGGTTAGAAATGATTGATGACATCAATGTTACAAAAGCTTTGTTGGACAAAGTCGTTGAATTCGGAAAAGAAAAAAATCTTGAATACATTGAAGGTCCAATGGGATTTTCAAATATGGATAAAGCCGGAATGTTGACTGAAGGTTTCAATTATATCGCCACAATGATTGGTTTTTATAATTATGAATATTATCCTAAACATTTAGAACAATTAGGTTATAAACCAGAAGCTGAATGGATTGAATATTCTATGGAACTAAAAAACATTAGTGCATCGTATGATATGGAAAAAATTTCTGCATTAATTGAAAAAAGATATAAAGTTCGATCACTAGAATTTGAATCTATTAAAGATGTTTTACCTTATGTAGATGAAATGTTTGGTTTATTGAATAAAAGTTACGCAGGTTTACAAAGTTTTGTTCCAATTCAACAATTTCAAATTGACCATTACAAAGAGAAATATTTGAACTTTATTCATCCTGATTTTATTAGTTGTATTGTCGATGAATTTGGAAAAATAATTGCATTTGGAATTACAATGCCTTCATTCTCTAAAGCATTCCAGAAGGCAAACGGAAAATTACTTCCTTTTGGATGGTGGCATTTATTACGAGCAATGAAAAAAAATGACCACGTAGAGTTTTATTTAATTGGAGTGGATCCTAAATTTCAAAATAAAGGTATAAACGCCTTAATTTTTAGAGATTTACATAATAGATTTAAAAAAAGAGGAATAAAAACAGTAGAAACAAATCCATTATTAATTGAAAATAATAAAATTCAACAACTTTGGCAGCAATTCAATCCATTAACACATAAGGAAAGAAAAACATATCGTTTAGATTTATAAATTAAAGTCCTTCAATTGAAGGACTTTAATTACTATTAACGTTGAATTACAATTTATCTATTCTGACATCAACTGGATAGGTTTCTCCTTCTATTACAGAAAAAGAAATATTCACTTTATCGGCAGATGTTAAAGGATTTCCTTCATTATCATAAAAAACAGTTTCTTGATTAGTTTCAGGTACAAAAACTTTATTTTTGCTGTTCTCTCCCCAATTCATAGATATTATTGCAATATCATCACCTTTTCTATTTGCTTCATTGTTCACGTAAACTGTTTGATAACGATTTGTGTAAACCCTGTGTAAAGGCGTGTAATTTAAATAACCTTCAATCATAAATCGTTTACCTTCATTTCCTTTTTTATCATTAGAAATGGCATCTACAGCAACTTTTGTAGATTCTATTGATGTTCCTTTTTCTAATGGTTTATCATTTCCTCCACATGATGTAAGAAACAAAACCGAAACAGTAAACAAAACAAAACTTAATCTTTTAATCTTTTTCATATTTAAAATTTCCGATAAAAATAAATAATATTAAATATATTAACAAATATTTATTCATTTATTAAAACTTGTTAAATCGATAAAAATAATTGTATCTGTTACTTCAGGAGTAAATGTTTGAATAGCGATTTTACCAGTTGGAGATTTTTGAATTAAACCTTTAAAATTTTTCATTTGTTTTTCGATTTCATTATTAAGCGAGTCATCAGTTGAAGCATAAACGTCATTTACACCAAAATTCCCATAGTTTTTTCCCGCTTGTGGTAACGGTGGAAATTGCCATTCACGAACAGTAAAACTATACATAACGCTCCATTTTCCTTTTTTATAAGATAAAATCTTACATTGATTAGTTGATGATTGCTGAGCTAAACTTTCAACAATTGAAATTTCATCACCTCCATCGTTATCCAAATCTCCTTCGTTTTTTATCCAAATGGGACCTAAAACACCACCAAATTTTAATGTATCTAATTTTGAATTACTTATGAAATAAGAAATACATTTTCGTGCTGAAACGGAATCATACAAAACCCAAACATCATCAATATCCGAATAATATTTATTTGTTTCTTTTTTATCTCGCAAGCTATAAAATTGCTCATTCAAGGTATCGTTAATACCGTTTCCGTCAAAATCACCAACGATTTGAAAACGATATCCAGAAATTGGTTTATTGTTTAATTCAGTTTGTATTGAATTAGAATCAAACTTATTTTCCTTGGTTAAACTTTTAGAGCAAGAAACCAACGTAATAAGAAAAACGAAATAATAAATAAAATTAGTCATTCCTTAAAATCTTGATGTTATTATCATTAAACCATTTTTAATTTTCATTTCTATCTATTATTAAACAAAACTTTTATGTTTTTAATAAATTTATAAATAAAAATACGGAAAAAATCACTTTCTTTCACAAACAAATCCTACTAAAAACAATAATGTATAGACAAAAATAAAATCAAAAACAAAGTTTGAAAAATCCCAATTCCAATGTAATTGATTTTGTGAATCCCAAAACTGATTGTAATATTTTAATGGAAATCCGATGTTTGTAACTGGAAATTCTGTTTCTTTTCTCATGACTAAGTGAAAAATCGTACTTAAAAATGAAAGTATGCAAAAAATCAAAATTGATCCACATATTATTTTTAATTGCTTTTTTATCATTATTTTTAAATTTGATAATGTTTTTTACATAATTTTTTAGCATTTAGACCTTAATTATATAAACTTAAATTATATTTTTTAGTTAAATATTTTTACTTTTATATGAAGATTTAAATAATTAACTTTGATTGATTTTTGAATCGCTCAATTGCTTCAGATATATTAAATCTAACAGAAAATCTATTAGATTAAACTTACTAAAAAAATAAGAATAACAATGATAATTAAACCAAGAACAAGAGGTTTTATTTGTTTAACAGCACATCCAGAAGGAGCTGCACAAAACATTAAAAATCAAATTGAATACGTAAAATCAAAAGGTAAAATTGAAAACGGACCTAAAAAAGTTTTAGTAATTGGTGCTTCAACTGGATTTGGTATCGCTTCAAGAATTTCAGCTGCATTTGGTTCAGATGCTGCTACTATTGGAGTATTTTTTGAGAAAGAAGCTTCTGAAGGAAAAACAGGAACTGCAGGTTGGTACAATTCTGCGGCTTTTGAAAAAGAAGCTCACGCTGCTGGTTTATACGCTAAATCTATAAACGGAGATGCTTTTTCTGATGAAATTAAAAAACAAACTATCGAATTAATCAAACAAGATTTAGGTCAGATTGATTTAGTAGTTTATAGTTTAGCTTCTCCAAGAAGAACGCACCCAAAAACTGGAGTTGCATATGCTTCCGTTTTAAAACCAATTGGTGCTCCTTTTTCTAACAAAACAGTTGATTTTCATACAGGTGTAGTTTCTGATATTACAATTAATCCGATTGAAAGCCAAGAAGATATTGATAATACAATCGCTGTTATGGGTGGTGAAGATTGGAAATTCTGGATGGAAGATTTAAAAGCTGCTGGCGTTTTGGCAAATGGTGTTAAAGCTGTTGCTTATTCTTACATTGGACCTGAATTAACTTTCCCAATTTATAGAAACGGAACCATTGGTCAAGCTAAAAATGACTTAGAAGCTACAGTTTCTACAATCAATGATTTATTAGCTGATTTAAATGGAATTTCTTATGTTTCTGTAAATAAGGCATTAGTAACTCAGTCAAGCTCTGCTATTCCGGTTGTTCCTTTATATATTTCATTATTATATAAAGTTATGAAAGCTAAAGGAATTCACGAAGGTTGTATCGAGCAAATGCAACGTTTATTTGCTGATCGTTTGTACAACAAAGACGGTGTTTCTTTAGATGAAAATGGTAGAATTCGTGTTGATGATTTAGAAATGCGTGCTGATGTTCAAGCAGAAGTTGCAGAACTTTGGGAAAAAGCTACTACTGAAAACTTAGAAGAGTTATCTGATATTGTTGGTTACAGAGAAGATTTCTTTAACTTATTCGGATTTAATTTTGAAGGAATTGATTACGAAGCCGATACAAATGAAATGGTAATGGTTGAAAGTATTAAATAAGAAATACAATAAAAATATTACATATAAAAAAAGAGAAAAATTCAAAACTTAGAATTTTTCTCTTTTTTTTATAAAGTCTGAATATTAGAATTCAATCCTTGTAATTTTTGAATAAAATCTTCTTTTAAATGTTCGATTTCATACGTTCCTTTTTTATCACCACTCGATACGATTAAACCTTTTTCAGTTCGTGTAACTGTATCAATTAAATCGATATTTATAAACAAAACATCATAAATTTCTTTTGGTTTAGCAGGATAAAAAACCATTCTTTTATTGGTTAACATTAAATCGCCTTCTTCATTTTTTTCATCTTTTACATTGGCGATAAAAATTGCTTTTTCATCTGGTTGGAAGCTATTTTGAAAAGCTTCGAATATATGTTCCATTATTTTTCTTTATTTATTGGTGGTTCTTCATTATCACTTTGTTCATCTCTCCTATTTTCTTGAAACTTTAAGAAATCGACTCCATAATCATCATCTGGAATTTGCTCATCCGTTTTCTTTTTATTTTGCTCGATGGCTTTTTCTTTAGCACGTTTATCAGCACGAATCATTATTTTTTGAATTAATTCTTTGAATGTATCGAAACCAACTTCATAGGTAATACCAACACCTTGAGTATATCCGATTCCTTCTCCAATATAATTAATATCATTCTCGCGATTGAAAACTCGACCACGTAAAGTACCGTCTTCATTTAACAACAATTGAATTTCAACATCACCAATAATTACATTATCTTCAGCTCCACCAACTGGAACACCAAGTTTTCCATTTACAAAAACACGATCACTTATTTGAGTTTGAAGCGTTACACCTACTCGAGCGGCATCATCATCTGCTAATGGATTACGTGCACTTTGAGAATAGGTCATCCCTATTTTAACTTTACTATCTTCATCAGAAAATAAATCATCAAACAAACTACTTGCACGTTCAAATAAACTACCATAAACTACAGATGTATCAGAACTTGCACTAATAAAACTACCAGTTGCTAACAATGCAAATGCTTGAGTTTCACGTGTATCTTTATCAGATAACTTATATTCTAATTCAGACTTAATAGTTGAACTTACATTTGGAAAATTAATCTCAAAATCAATATTCGGATTAGAAAGATTACCTGTCAACACAATGGCAACCTCAGTATCTACTTTTCTATTAATTGCAGAGTTTTCAACTATAATTGCTGGATTTGCTTGGGTTTTATAAATGGCACTTAAATCTAAAGCTGCGTTTAATGGATCGCCATCCCAACGAATGGTACCGTATTTTTTAACAGTAAACTTTTTATCAATTACCAATCCATATTTATAGTTATAATAACCTTCATAAACTTGGAAATCTCCCCACATATTAAAACTTCCCAACGTATTAATTTGCATGGTTATAAAACCTACTCCTTTACCTTTCATTGCATGGCCAGTTGCAGGATCAAGAATAACTTCAATCTCAGCTTCTGGTGTTATTTCAAATTCAAAATCTAATTGAATTCCACCAAATTGATTGACATTATTCGTTTCTGCAATTCCCAATTCACGATTACGTTTTTCTTCTGGAGAAAGAAAATGAATAAAGTTATTATCTCCAACTCCGCCAGAATCACCTAATGGAATTTTTATATTGGTTCCTTTTTCAGATTTTGCTTCAATTTTGATTTGTAAAGCTTCTGCAGGACCAACAATTGTTGCGAAACCATCAATAAATGCAGTTCCATAATATGGAGTTCCTTCAATATATTTAGTATCTAAAGCTAACAAATTATTAGAACTTAAGCGTACATTCAAATTCCAATCTTGGAAAGCTTTATGCGCAATTGTACCATTTACAATACCTTTCGTTTGGTATTTTGAATCAATAATATTTGCGTTTCGTAAAATGAATTTAGATTCAGTAACATCTAAAGTTGTATTTTCTTCAAACAAATAATCAACACCAGTAAAAACTGGGCGCATTCCCGAATTTTTTAAATACAAACGTCCGTCAATCGCTGGTTTTTTATGCGTTCCTTTAACAGCAACTCTTCCAGAAGCATCGCCTCGAACATCGGCCATAATACTTGATAATAACGGAGCAATTGACTTTAAATTGAAATCGACAAAACCAGCTTCTAAATCTAAAACACTAGCATTCTTTTGAACATTAATATTTCCATTTAGGAAGAAACTTTCAATGTCATCATTTTCGATAGTTGAATTAACTTTAAAATTACGCAATGATTCATCTCCTTTAACATCGAAACTGAATAATCCTAAAAGAATATCATTCACAGTTAAATCATCTATGGTTAAATGTGAAGTTGGTTTAAAGATTTTATTTTCTTGGATAAATGATATGTTTCCGTTTACTAAACCTGCAAAACTTAAATTATTTAAGTCAGGAGTAACCTTTGCTAAATCAACTTTATCAAAAGTCAAATTTATATCTTTATAGGTTGAATCACGCATAACTCCATTTAAACGAACCAATTGTTCGTTATGTGAAAGTGAGATTTCTTCAACATTAAAATCTGTTAACTTTTTATTGAAAACAATTCTATTTGATGCATCATCATCTTCATTCAAATACCATAATGAATTCTTGAAATTCACTTCTGATTTTTGTAAACCAACAATTGACTTATTTCCTTCATCAATTGTGTAATACAAGTTTAGATTGTAATAATCTTTAGCTTCTTTTCCACCTTTAAACTCAGTACGGGCAAATAAAGTATCGTTCTGTGTAACATTTAAGAAGTTAAATTCAGTAATATCGTAATTCGGAACTTGAATGGAATCAATAGTTATATAAGTATTAAATAATGGATTCTTGTTATCGACAGTAACATCAATTTTTTTCAAAGAATTTTGAGCGAGTTTTACATAAGGCGAATTTAAATTGAATTTAAAATCTCCATCATCAGCATTAATATTTCCCTGAACCTTGGTATTTTCACTAATCTCGATATTAGGAACAAATATTTCTATAATTTTACTATTAATATCAAAATCGAATTCCATAAACTGCCCTTCAGCCAATTTATTAGGTTTATAATTTGTGTAAATACTTCCTAAAGCATTTTCGATAATGTCTTTTACTTGTTTTAATTGATATTTTCCACGTACATAGCCATCAAGAATATCAGGAGAATTCATTTCAATAGTTCGAACTCCTTCTTCATCAAAAGACGATTTTAATTCAAAATTATCGAAGAAAAATTGATCTTCTGAGTTTTGATAAAATGCATTTTCAACATGAAGACTTCCAGCAAAATCATCGATCGAATTCCCTGTTGCATTTAAAACAATATTTCCTTTGAATTCTGAAATCGAATCTTTTACAAATTTTAATGCATGAAGATTGATGTGTTCAACATCTAATTTGAAATCAACAGCTTTTGTTTTAGAACTAAAATCAATATTTCCGTCAAAATCTATTAAAGCATTTGCATCTTTACTTATTAACGAACCTTGATATTGCGGCCATTTTAAGTTACCGTCAATTTCAATATCTTTAAAATTATAATTATTAAAAACGAAAGAATGAATTGCACCACTTACGTTCGTATCCAAACTTTCAGCATCAAAACCTTTTCCGTCAACGATTAGGTTTAAGCTTGTAGCTCCAATATTTGATTGTGAAATTAAGTTTCCGATATTGAAATTATCCAAATTAATTTCACCATAATATGTTGCTAATTTTGGCTTATTCAATTGCTGCATCGAAAGTATAGCTGTTGCTTTTCCTAGATTAGAAATTGCATTAAAATCGGCATCTAAAGTGAAATTTGTATATTGTATTGAACCATTTAAATCAATCATTCCAAGTGTTGATAATTGATCTGGAAGTGATTTACCTAAAACATTTGGCAATAATGAGACTGCATTTTCACGAGAAATATACAATCTCTCTAATTGTGTGAAAATTTTAAATTCTTTTGTTTTGTCAAGTAGATTTGTAAAATCAAATGAACCACGGATTTGAGAATTTAAATCATCAGTTAAGTTGGTATTTGATAAAGTAAATTTATTTAGCGTTCCTTTTAATTTGGTTTTTAGATATAGTTTTTTGTTTTTACCAAATTCATTATAGAAATTATGAAGTTCATTGGTTGCTAAAATAGATTTTTCAATATCAATATCAAGATTTACTTTATCGACGAAATATTTTAAATCACCTTCTGCATAATTCATTTTGATAGAACCTTTCAATTGAGAATCTTTTGTTTCAAGATTTAAATTAGCAATATCCATCGATGTTTTAGTCATCGAAAAATCAGTTTTTAAATCTTTAACATGAAAACCATGATGATCATCAAAATTTAGCTTTGTGATATTAGCCGAAATATTTGGTCCTTTGATTAATAGATTATCTAAAGATCCATTTAAATTAGTAAAATCGAGTGTTTTCGGATTTTTATTATTATCATCAGTTATACTAAAGCTTCCATTTTCAACTTCGATATGATTTATTTTCATTAAAAACTTACCAGAACCAGGCTTTCCATCATCAATTACAGCAATAAATTTATCAAGATTTGAGATTGTATCGCCTTTGTAAGTATGAATATGAAAATCTAATTTTTCGACTTTAGTAGAACCAAAAAAAAGTTGCCCGTTGATTAATTTATTAAAATCTAAGATATTTGTATGCAGTTTTCCAATTTTCCCAAGTGTATTTTTATGGTCATCTCTAACAGAAACGTTTTTTAAAATAACATTTCCATCAATTCGGAGAGCAACCATTCCAATTGAAGTGTTCATATTGAACTCTTCGTTTATCTTTTTTGAAGCATATTGAGCAATTGCAGTTTGAACCACAGGTGTAGTCAAAACCACTGATATAGAAACAATTAGCAACAAAAGTACCAAGAGAATTCGAAATAGTATTTTAATAAATTTTTTGATAGTTGTAATTGTTTTAAATTTGCTTCGGAAATTCAGTTTTTGAATAAACAAAAATATGGAATTTCAGATAAATTCTGCTATGAAAGTACAGTAAACTTTCTTTAAATAATGAAAAATAAAGATATATATATTCTAGCTATCGAAAGCTCTTGTGATGATACAGGAGCCGCTGTTTTAAAAGATAATAATGTGATTTCAAATGTAGTTGCTCGTCAAGATATTCATGAGCAATATGGCGGTGTAATTCCAGAACTTGCTTCAAGAGCACATCAGCAAAATATCGTTCCGACGATAGATGTAGCCTTAAAAAAAGCAAACATTACCAAAGAACAACTTTCTGCAATTGCATTTACACAAGGTCCTGGATTAATGGGTTCGTTACTTGTTGGTGGTTCATTTGCAAAATCACTATCAATGGCATTAGAAATCCCGTTAATCGCCGTAAATCACATGCACGCTCACATTTTAGCACATTTCATTAACGAAGAAGGTTTTGACAAACCTAGTTTTCCATTTTTAGCATTGACAATTAGTGGCGGTCATACGCAAATTGTAAAGGTAAATTCATTTTTTGATTTAGAAATTCTTGGAGAAACAACAGATGATGCAGTTGGTGAAGCTTTTGATAAAACAGCTAAAATTCTAGGTTTTCCATATCCTGGAGGTCCATTAATTGATAAATTTGCAAAAGAAGGTAATCCGAAAGCTTATGCATTTACAAAACCGAAAGTTCCAGGTTTGAACTTCAGTTTTAGCGGATTGAAAACACAAATTATGTATTTCATTCAAAAGAACATGGCAGAAAATTCAAATTTTATTGAAGAAAACAAAGCTGATATTTGTGCTTCAGTTCAGTTTACAATCATTAATATTTTGATGGATAAATTAAAAATGGCTGTAAATGAAACGGGTATTAAACAAATTGCTATTGGAGGTGGAGTTTCAGCAAATTCAGGAATTCGTCAAACCTTAAAAGAAGCTGAATCAAAATATGGATGGAAAACATATATTCCAAAATTTGAATATACAACAGACAATGCAGCTATGATTGGAATAGTCGGTTATCATAAATTTTTAGAAAATCATTTTAGCGACAGTTCAACTGTTTCTAAAGCAAGAATTGAGTTTTAATTATGCAATTATTTTACACTCCAGAAATAAATAACGACACTGAAACTTACTTTTTTGACAAAGAAGAAAGTAAACATATAGTTAAAGTTTTACGTAAGAAAGAAGGTGATATTTTACATGTTACTAATGGTTTAGGTTTTTTATTCAAAACAGGAATTATTCTAGCATCTGAAAAAAAATGTACGGTAAAAATAATTGAATTCCAACAACAAACTGAGGTTCCTTTTTACATCCATTTAGCGGTTGCACCAACCAAAATGAACGATCGTTTTGAATGGTTTTTAGAAAAAGCTACTGAAATTGGAATTCAAGAAATCACACCAATTATTTGCGATCATTCTGAACGAAAGATTATTAAAACCGATCGTTTTGAAAAAATCATTCAATCCGCAATGAAGCAATCAAATCAGTTTTATTTACCTAAGCTTAATGAACCAATGACGTTCAAAGAATTTATGAATCTTTCTAATGACGGAAATTTATTTATTGCGCATTGTGAAGATACTATCAAAAATGATTTACATAAAAACATTCCTTTGAATGAAAAATACACCTTATTAATTGGACCAGAAGGGGATTTTTCAACCAAAGAAATTGAAACTGCAATCGCAAAAAATTTCAAACCAGTAGCTTTAGGAAACACCCGTTTAAGAACTGAAACTGCTGCTGTTGTAGCTTGTCATACTTTTGTTTTAGCAAATTCATAAATTATGGATTTATCATTTATACTTCTTCCAGAAATTCAAAAGTTCATTAATGAAAATCTAAATACTGATGTTCAAAAATTAGCTTTAAAAAAGAATCCATTTCCAGAATATGATTGGAAGATTATAATCAATCAAATTCACGCAAAGCAAAAAGCGCAATATAAATTACCAACTTGGTTTGAAACAGAAAATATCATTTTTCCTTCTGTTTTATCTATTGAGCAAACTTCATCTGAACCATTGGCAAAATTTAAAGCAAGTTTGATTTCAGGCGAAAAATTAATTGATTTAACTGGTGGTTTTGGTATTGATGCTTACTATTTTTCGAAACAATTTAAAGAAGTTTATCATTGTGAATTTAATGAAGACCTTTCGGATATAGTAAAATCAAATGCAAGATTTCTTCAATCAGAAAATATCAAAACATTTAAAGGTGATTCATTAGAAATCCTAAAAGATTTAAATCAAACTTTTGATTGGATTTATATTGACCCAGCGAGAAGAAGCGATTCTAAACAAAAAGTTTTTCTTTTAAAAGATTGCACGCCAAATGTTCCAGAAAATTTAGATGACTATTTTAAATATTCAAATCAAATTTTAATAAAGTCTGCTCCTATTTTAGATATTTCTGCTGGAATCAATGAATTAGAATTTGTAAAGAAAATTTACATCATCAGCTTAGAAAATGAAGTTAAAGAATTATTATGGATTTTAGAAAAAGGATTTAAACAAAAGATTAAATTAGAATCTGTAAATATAAATAAAACAGAAGATTACAAAATTTATAAAACAACTTTAGAAGATGATTCTTTCTGTGATTTTAGCCAACCTAAAAACTATTTGTATGAACCATTTTCTTCAGTTATGAAAACTGGAAATTTTAACAAAATTGCCAATGTTTTCAATTTAGGAAAATTGCATCAGCATTCCCATCTTTACACAAATGATGATTTAATTGATTTCCCTGGAAGAAGGTTTAAAATTGAATCCATAATTCCGTATCAAAAAAAGGAAATGAAAGCTGTTTTTGAAAATCAAAAATATAATATCACAATTCGTAATTTTCCAATTTCGGTCGAAGAATTAAGAAAAAAATGGAAAATCAAAGATGGTGGCTCAAAATTTGCTTTCTTTACAACTAATTTTCAAAATGAAAAAATAGTACTTATTTGTAATAAAATATGAAGAAAATTTTACTAATTCTTATAATCGGATTTATCAGTTCTGTTCAAGCTCAGAAGAAAAACTGTTCTATTGATTATGAAGTCAAAAACGATTCAGTTGATTTAATCAAATTGAATGACAAATTAATTTTCGAGAAAAATTTCAACGAAAAAAACGAAAGTTTATTTTTCTCATTAATTCGAAGCGGAGACGAAAATGTTTTACAATTTCAATGGTTAGAAAAAAGTAAAGATTTTACAATCAATCGTTGTTTTAACGCTGATTCTGAAATTCGTGTTGATTTAATTAATGCAGATTTTGTAAACTTGAAAATTTATGACAATGACGTTTGTGCAACACTTATTTTTGATGAAGTTCAACAAAACAACCTTAGAATTTTAAATACTTATTTTAAAATCGAACCCCAAGATTTAGAAAAACTTTTAGCTTCAAAAATGTCGTTATTAACGGTAAATTTTTCTACAGGAAAAGAATATTATAACATAACAGATAAGTTAATATCAGAAAACTCAAAAACAGAATCTAAACCAGCTTTCTTTTTTATGGAAGAAATTCCTTGTTTAAAAAAATAAATAATCACAATACAAAAATAACAAATGTTATATCAACCTATATTCAATGAGTTTTATGAACTTGTTAAAAAAAGTATATCTGAAGGAAAATTTGCAAAATTAACACTTGCAAAAACTATTGGTGATACTGAAATTAAAAACGTATATATCAAGCTAAATATCTTAGAAAACAATACGTATAATTTTGCTTTACTTACTAGATATAAAACGGAAGAAATTGAAAGTTTTCATTCTATTGATGAAACGTTTGACTTAATATGTTCTTATATTAAAAATCCGTTTTTGACTATATTATTATTTACGATTGAAAAAGATTATACTTTCAAAGTAAATAAAAAAAATGTAGGCTCTATAGTTGAACAAGAACCAACATTTAAAAATGTTTCTCCAGTTATGCAAGAAATGATTGATAAAGGAATTATATAAATTTAAAAAGCGATTTCTAGTTATCATGAATACATACAAATCTCGAGTTGGAATTGAAATGAAAATCATTTTACTTCTAATGTGCTTGTTTAATTTATATATTCTCATCACCGAAGGCTTTCATTTTTTCTTATTGATTTTAATGTTTAGTCCGATTGTATTTATTATTTATGTTATTAACGCTACAAATTACGAAATTAAAGATGAAGTCCTTTATATTAAATCAAGCTTCTTTTTTCGTGAAGAACTTCCTATAAATAAGATTAGAAAAATAGATGAAGTTATAAATATAATCAACTCCCCTACAATGTCAATAAAACGACTAGAATTGTTTTATGGTAAATATGATAGCATTATGATTTCACCTAAACATCAGGAACAATTTATATCTGAACTTTTAAGTGTGAATAACAATATTGAAATCAAACTTAAAAAATAAAAAAACTCGATTCAGATGAATCGAGTTTTTCGTTTTTATAAAACATTTATTACATATCTTTAAAGATAGTATGCATTAAACGTTTTTTATCGTTGATACTTTCTTCTAACGAAATCATTGATTCAGTTCTGTAAACTCCATCAATATCATCAATCATGAAAATAACTTCTTTTGCATGACGCGTATTTTTAGCTCTAATTTTACAGAAAATATTAAATTTACCTGTAGTTACGTGAGCAACGGTTACGAAAGGAATATCATTGATTCTTTCTAAAACGAATTTAGTTTGTGAAGTATTATGTAAGAAAATTCCAACATATGCAATGAAAGAATAACCTAATTTTTCATAATCTAAAGTCAAAGATGAACCTTGAATAATTCCTGCATCTTCCATTTTTTTCACACGAACGTGAACTGTTCCAGCTGATATCAACAATTTTTTAGCGATATCTGTGAATGGAACTCTTGTATTATCAATCAACATATCTAAGATCTGGTGATCTATCTCATCTAAACGAAATTTACTCATAAAACTTTTGTTTTTTATTCTTATTTCTGAATGCAAAAATAAAACTTTTGTTGAAATAATTTAAAGAAAAAGCAATCTTTTTTAATATTTTAATAAATAGTTAACATCAATCACTCCATTTTCTGTTCTTTTAAGGTTCATTTCATTCAATAAATCACATATATCTACATTTCTAGTTATTTCAAAATCAGACGCATCGACTTCTAAATGACCAAACTGATGATTTTCTATCAATTCATTATCAAAAATAGGAATAAACGAAATTTCCTCAGATTTTAACACTTCTTTATATTGAATTCCTAAATTTCGTATTGAAATATTTTCCTCTGTTTTAAACTTAATATCTCTTAATAAAATATCGTTAATCAATTTTTGGTTTTCGGGAATCTTGAAATAATCTTGAATATCCTGATTTATATAGGAAAGTTCTTTAATTGAAAAAAGCGCTTTTAATAAAGCTACAAAAACAATTTTTCTAGTTTCTTCTCTTTGATAATCTTTAGGAAAATGTCCTGCTTCAAACAAAATAGTTGGAACACCAAGATTCGTAAAGCGATCGCCAATACAGTTAAGATTAAATGCGTCATCAAAACGTCCAATTTGATTTGGAATGTATTTAGAAACTTCAACATTCATTTCGCAAATAACTTGCATAGCCGTTATTCTAACTTCATTGATTTCTGTTTCCTTATTATAAGAAGGAGCTAGAAAAGAAATTGTAGCAGGAATATTCTTGTTTCCAGCTGCAAATAATGTACGTTGATCGTGCATATTAAAAGCGAAATCAGGTTTAAATTCATCAAAACACCTTCTAAGAAGTTGACTTTCTGGTTGTGACAAATCGACAGAATCACGATTTAAATCAACTTGATTTGCATTTACTCGCGTGTAGGCTTCTGCCCCATCCGGATTTAAAATCGGAATTATAAAAAGCGTAAAACATTCTAAAATTGACTTTGCTTCTTTAGAATCTGAATTCAAAAAATGTAAAAAATCAACAATCGCTTTTGTGGTTGTACTTTCGTTTCCATGCATTTGTGACCACATATAAACTTTAGTTGAACCTGAACCAACTTTTAAAGAATAAATATTTTTATCAAGAACAGATTTTCCTTCAACTTTCAAATTAAAACTTTTTGGCAAACTTTCTAAAAGAGGTAAAATATGTTCATTAGTTAAATATCTTCCTTTAATAGTTGATTTCAAACTTGATTTAGCGATTTCTAGCAGATTCATAAAACAAATATTTTTACAAAGATACGATTTGCTTTTTTTGAGGATTCGTTTTAATTCTTAAAAAATCAATTACCAATCAAATAAACCATTAAAATGAATTAATTTTGCAGAAATATCAATTATATGAAAGATTTAAATCAAACCAAAAAGAAGTTACATCCTAGAAATAGACATCATAAATCGTATGATTTTGAGAAACTAATCAAATTTGTTCCAGAATTATCTTCTTATTTAAAAAAGAATCCTTCAGGTATTGATACGATTGATTTTGCAATTCCAGAAGCTGTGGTTTTATTAAACAAAGCTATTTTGATAAGTGAATATAAAATTACGTTTTGGGAAATGCCAAAAACGAATCTTTGTCCACCAATTCCTGGAAGAGCAGATTACATTCATTATATAGCGGATTTGCTTGCAGAAACAAACAATAATCAAATTCCAACAGGTAAACGTGTGAAAATTTTAGATTTAGGAATTGGTGCAAATGCGATTTATCCAATAATCGGAGTTGCAGAATATGATTGGGAATTTATTGGTTCTGAGGTTGATAATGATTCTATAAAAACAGCGAAAAACATCATTGAAAACAATCCTTTCTTAAAAAATAACGTTTCAATCAGGAAACAAGAAAATAAAAGAAATATTCTAAAAAATATTATTCAAGAAAAAGAATATTTTGATGTTATAATTTGTAATCCTCCTTTTTTTAAATCAAAAGAAGAAGTTTTATCTAAAACTAGTCAGAAACTTAGAAATTTAGGTAAGGAAATTAATGGTAAACCTGTACAAAATTTTAGTGGACAAAATAATGAACTTTGGTGTGAAGGTGGTGAAAAAGCTTTTATCACAAATTACATTTATGAAAGTAAACATTTTAAGACACAAGCAATTTGGTTTACAACTTTAGTTTCTAACAAAGAACATTTGAAACCTTTACAAAATTTGCTTAAAAAAGTTGAAGCAAAAGAAGTTAGAATCATAAATATGGAACAAGGAAATAAAATAAGCCGAATTTTAACTTGGAAATACTAAGAAATAAAAAAGGAAGTGATTTTTTACACTTCCTTTTAAAAAATAACTAATAATTAGATTGATGTTCTAATTTCATAAAAATGAGAAAAATTGACAAATAAACTTTATTTGAAAACTTAAACAGTAAAAAATAAACAACTAATAAAAACTGTTTAATTATTTTCTCAAATTTAAATAAGTGGTTGGTTAGGCCTGTTATTTAAAAACTTTCTAAACATATAATATTAACAACAACATTTTTCTATCTTTAGAAATAATTACATGACAAATATCGAAAGAATAAAAACACTAAAACATCCCCGTTTTCAGGTATATTTAATTTATTTTTAACAATTAAACACCCAAACAAGAATACCTTTTTATCAAAAAATCAATAACTAGATAAAAAAATTAACAAATTCACTTTACTGAACCTATAAATTTTACAGTTTCTCATATTATTTTTATTTTGTTTATATTTGAATAAAACGATGAAAAAAATATCCTTTGTTTTACTTTCACTTGCTTTAATTGGATGCGCTTCTGGTAAAAAAAACAATCTTCGAATGAACACAGAACTTTCTGTTGATGAAATGAAGAAAGATGTAAAGTTCGTGGAAAGAAAATTATTTAATATGCATCCAGATGTAGATTTGTACATCTCAGAAGAAGCGTTGCATAAAAAATTCGATAGCCTTTCTAAAACGATTACAAAACCTTTAAAACCAAATGATTTTTATTTAAAAATAGCTCCAGTTGTAGCTTCTGTTCGTCAAGGTCATATGAGTTTGAATTTATTAAACGAACAACTTGAAAAAACAAATAAAAAGAAATATAAAGGAAGTAAATCGCCTTTGTCACAGTTTGATTTTTTATGGAATGATGGAAATCTTTATGTTTTAAAGAATAATTCTAAAAATAAAGAAATTAAAGAAGGTTCTATAATTTTAGATATTAACGGAATCTCACCTCAAAAATTCTATGAGAAATACAGACCAACCATTACTTCAGATGGTTTAAATGAAACGTTTATTCAAAAATGGTTTGGTCGTAAAGTTACAAGTTATTATGCATCTGAAATAGGAATTGTTGATTCATTGACAATGAAAATTAATTGTTCCGATTCTATTTCGACACAAACTGTGCATCGTATTTTCAAGAAAGAAGTTAAAAAATCTAAAATATCAAACAAATCAAAAGTTGTAAAAGATTCTACAGCAATTGTAAAAAATGATACTTTAAAACCTATTAAAAAAATTCTTACAAAAGAACAACGTAGTGCACAAAGAGATAGTTTAAAACTTCTAGCCAAAAAAGATAGAATTTACGGATACAATAAACCAAAAAATGAATACACAATTAATTTATCCTATCCAACTAAAGATTCTAAGTTTGCCGTATTGAAAGTCCAAAGCTTTACAGGAACAAAATATAAAAAAGCCTACAAAGCAATTTTTAAGGAAATCAAAGAAAAAAACATTCAAAATTTGGTTCTGGATTTAAGAGGTAATACCGGTGGACGAGTTACAGAAATCAATGAGTTATACTCTTATTTAACAAAGGACGATAAATTCACGTTATTAAATCCTACGGTTGTAACATCGAAATGGAAACTTCCATATTATATGCACGCCGGACGTTCGGCTTTACATTATGTGTTGCTTTCTCCTTTTTATGTAATTCAATCTCCAATAGTATTTTTTAAAACAAAAAAAGGTAAAGACGGAAAATTTTACTATAAATTAGAGGAAGAGAAAAAATATAAACGAAAAGAAAATTATTATGATGGCGAATTATTTGTTTTAACTGATGGTTTATCATTTTCTGCTGCTTCTGTAATATCTTCAAATTTAAAAGGTACAAAAAGAGCCACGTTTATTGGAAATGAAACAGGCGGAACATACAATGGAACAGTCGCTGGAAGATTACCAATCTTAACACTTCCTAATTCGAAATTAAAATGGCGCTTAGGTGTTATGAATATTAGTCCGTCAGAACAAACAGATGAATTTGGTCATGGAGTTCGACCTGATATAGTATTAATTCCAACTACAGAACAAATCATAAATAAGGAAGACCCAGAATTAGATTGGATTTTAAATAAACTTGAAATTCAAAAATAAAGAATGGAGCATTTGCTCCATTTTTTTTACTCAACATCTTCTATCATTAAATGAAATAAAGGTTGAAGCGCTTTTGATTTTCTCCAATCAATTGCTTTTAATTTTAGATTTAAATTCTGATTTCGCAAGATTAGTAAAGAATCTTTTTCTGAATATTGATAGTTTAAATAAATCTTATCATGTTTTAAATTTTCGAGCACAATTTGATTTTCAGTTATAAAATATTTAAAATCTGTTTGTTTTTCATTCTTATTCATAAAAATCGTATATTCATTACGATGAAAAAAAACATATTCAATTTCAGTCGAATCAGAAATAGTTTTATAAGCTCCGTGTAAAAAAGGTCGCTCTATTAAATCATCATTAAACTGATTTTGTGCTAAAAAAGGAGAAATACAATTCCAAACTACAAAACAAACAAAAAAGGTTTTCAAACTTAATTCCAAACGTTGAAGCCAAATATTTGAAACATTAGCAACATTTTCTGGTTTTAGAACTTTCCATATTTTAATCCAAAAATATCTTGAAACATATAAACTAATCAAGAAAAGTAAACTTGAAAATAGTTTCACTGAAATATCAAACGAGATATTTATTATAATAATTTGCAAGAAAACAAAACAAGAAAGCATTGCGCCTATGATTTTGGTTCGAGGAATTAGTAATAAAATAGCAATTCCAACTTCGATTAATCCTAAAATTAAAGAATATGGATATGATGTTCCCATCGTACTCCAAAACAAAATATCACGGTCTAAATTACCAAAACGTGTAAAAAGAATGTTGGGTTCTGGAAGATAAAATTGTGCTTTAAAAACCTTATCAAATCCATATTTGAGAAGAATTAACGCTAAATAAAAACTAAAAAGACTTTCAATATATTTAGATTTAATTCTAAAACTTTTGATAAAAGAAAATACAATTGAAATAAGAAACAAACAACCAATTAAAAGAAACATCGATAAACTATCAGATGAAAAATCGATTCGAGCAATTGGCTTTTGAAAAATTGAATGAGCTAAAAAAGTTATGAATCTTCCAAAAACGAAATTAGTAATTGAAAATTGAATTGAACCTAAAAATCCAACTGGAAAAAAAATTATAAACAGAAGAATAAAATTTCTTAAAACAGAAGATAAATAAGATTTCATATTACTTTTTTTTACGAATTCCGAAAAAACCAACAGCACCTGAAATCAATAAAACACCAAAAATTGTTGCATTAGAATTTCTGTTTTCTTTAGTTTTTTTTGTTTTTAATTTTTCCTTTTTTGGTGTGATATTCTTGTAAGTTTTCTTTTTAGCATCGTATTTTAAGAAAACAACGCTGTCAATATTATTTCTAAAATAATAATCATTTTTTAGATTTGACTTTATGTTATCTAGATTTGAAATGATAAAAACGGGATTATCGATTAAAGTATCTTTTCCAGGTTTCCAATCTGTAGTGTCATTTGTATGAAATTCACGGCAAAATTCGCTAGTTACAATAACACTTTTATGTTCATCAATAAAAATTACAGTATCTAATTTTGAATTGATAACTCGTCTTTCAGGAGCAACTCCAAAATTAGCATCATTAACATCAAATATATCTTTAAAAACAGAATTTGAAAAATCTGCAGCATTTCCACTATGACTTTTGAATGCAATCATTTTTGTTTGCGCTTGCATTGAAAAACTAATTAAACCTAAAAATAAAACAACTTTCTTCATAATTCACCGATTAAACACTAACAATCAACAAGATAAAAAAAATAACATTATAATAACTTGAATAATTGATAAATATTGTCCAACCTAAAACAAAACAATCCTAAAAAATGAAAGTTAAAGATTTACTTCTTTTAAAATACAAAAACGAGATTCGAAGTTGAATCTCGTTTTTATTTATGCATTAGAATTAAAATGCTAACATTTGGTTTACAAGAAAATAAGGCTTATTTTTGTATAAAAATTTATAATAATGATTCTTTCTAGTTTTTATCTTTGCGTAAATAACTTAGAGCGACTTTTCAGTTCGTTATTATATCTGCATGATGATATTTTTCTTAAAAACTCAAAAGAATTCATCACTCTTACCCTGTAAAAACTTCTACAGGGTCACCTTAATTAGCTAAAATTATTTATTTGAATTATGTATGTTTCTTAATCAGCGTATTTTAAGGAGCAGAAGTTTTGCATATATTCTATTTTACATTTTTAAGATTAAAAATCATGTCAGAAAATATTATATTAACAACAGGAGTTTACGATTTAATCAAAGACCATATAAGGAGAAGAAGAGCAACTAAAGCTCAAGAAGAAATTCTTATCAATGAATTAAAAAAAGCCAAACAAGTTGTCAGAAGAGAACTTCCAGAAGACATTGTAACACTAAACAAATTTGTAACTGTAAAAAACATCAATTCAAATGAAATCTTAACAGTAACTTTTGTAAGTCCAGATAAAGCAAAACCAAATAAAAATAAACCTTCTATCCTTTCTGAATTAGGAATTGCAATTGTAGGTTACAAAGTAGGTGATATTATTAGCTGGCCATCAAATGATGGAGAAATTAAATATGAAATTTTAAAGGTGGACTCATTACCTAATTAAATATAATAAAAACGAGATTCTTAATTGAATCTCGTTTTTTATTTTATTATTTCAGCGTTATTTGATTTAATTTACTATGAAATCTTGAATAACTAAAATAGATAATCAAACCTACAGCTAACCAAATTCCAAAATACAACCAATTCCAAACGGTTAATTCTGCCATCATATAAAAACAACAAACCAATCCTAACATTGGTATCAAAGATAAATTCTTACGAATTGCCCAAATATTAAAGAAAATCATTGAAATTGCAAATATCCATAATGGAATTTTATGTTTGAACAATTCAAAACCTGTTTCATATTTTACAGAATCAGACAATGGAGATTGAGCTATAACATTATCATAATCTGCATTTGAATGTTCTTTTAAATACGTTAGATTAAATTCTAAATCATCTGAATGTTCGGTAGTTTGAATTAAATCATTTTCTCCTAAATAATTCAACAAAAGAATTGCTTCATCTTTATTTAAAGACGTAACTAAATCGTGAGGTTGCACAATTTCAGGCGCATTCGTAATAAAAGCTATTGTATCTGCTTTCTTTAAAGTAAATGCATAAACTAGGATTCCTAAAGTAATTAAAGGTAGAAAATACTTAGCATTTGCGTAAGGTGTCCTAAAACTTCCTCTAGGAATATCTTTATCTTGAAGAACTAAAACTCCAGCACATACCAATGAAAATGCAAATAAAGTTCCAATTGAACATAAATCGGTAACCATTGTTAGATTCATAAACAAAGCAGGAATTGCAACAACAAAACCTGTTACGATGGTTGCAAATGAAGGTGTTTTATACTTTGGATGTATCGTTGCGAATTTCTTAGGTAATAATCCATCTCTACTCATACTCATCCAAATACGAGGTTGTCCCATCTGAAAAACTAAAAGTACACTTGCCATAGCAACAACAGCACTCACAGCGATTACACCAGAAAGCCATTTCAAATCTAATTTATCAAACACAAAAGCTAATGGATCACCAACATTTAAATCTTTATAATTAACCATTCCGGTTAAAACCAAAGCAATTAAAATGTAAATTATAGTACAAATAACAATAGACCAAAGCATTCCGCGAGGTAAATCTCGTTGTGGATTTTTACATTCTTCTGCCGTAGTAGAAATGGCATCGAATCCAATATAAGCAAAGAAAACAGCTGAAACTCCTTTTAAAACTCCCGTCACACCATTTGGAGCAAATGGGTCCCAATTTGAAGTATCAACATAAAAAATACCAACTATAAGAACCAAAGCAATAACCGCTAACTTAACAACAACCATTATATTACTGGCGTTTCGAGATTCTTTCATTCCACGATAAACCAACCAAGTTATCAATACAATAATTGCTAAAGCTGGAATATCCGCAACAAAATGAAACGATCCAATTTGCGGAGCTGTTGTCCAAGCTTCGTGCGCATGTTGCAAATACATAGGTAGATTCTCAAATGTTTTTCCATTAAGCATTAAAGCTTCTGCATCTATATAACCTTTACTTGCGGTTAAATAATCCATTTGAATCCATTGTGGTAGATGAATTCCCATATTACTGAGTAGTCCGGTAAAATAATCACTCCAGGAAATAGCTAAAGTAATATTACCAATGGCATATTCCATAATCAAAGCCCAACCAATAATCCAAGCTATCAATTCTCCAAAAGCTACATAACTATAAGTATAAGCACTCCCTGAAACAGGTACCATTGATGCGAATTCGGCATAAGCAAAAGCAGCAAAAGCACAAGCCATTGCGGTGAAAATAAACAAAAAGATAACAGCTGGTCCACCATCTGAACTGGCCTTTCCTATTGTACTAAAAATCCCTGCACCAACAATTGCAGCGATTCCAAAGAAAATTAAATCTCGCTGCGTTAAATATTTACCTAACGATTTGTTACTTTTCTCATCTGCCTCTAATTGATTTAGAATATCAGTAACCGATTTTTTTCGAAATAAATTCATTCAGTGTATTTTTTTAATGTTGCTGTTTTAATAACATTTACAACTTGGCTAATTTAAACATAAAAATAAAATTGCGTATGCTTTACAAAACATAAATCTAACTATAAAGAATATCTATTCTAAAATAAGAAATAATAATTAACATACTATGGTTATTTTAAACATAAGCCGTAAATTTGCAGTATAATAAAAAACAGAAATTATTAACTTTAAAAAAATATAAAATCATGGCATTAGTTGGAAAAAAATTCCCGAACATTACTGTTGACGCAATCTCTGAAATGGGAGACAATTTAAGAATTAACGTTTTAGAGGAAGCAACTAAAAACAATAAAAAAGTATTATTATTCTGGTATCCTAAAGATTTTACTTTCGTTTGTCCTACAGAATTACACGCTTTCCAAGCTGCTTTAGGTGAATTCGAAAAAAGAAACACGATGGTTATCGGAGCTTCTTGCGATACAAACGAAGTACACTTTGCTTGGTTAAACACAGCAAAAGATAATGGCGGAATCGAAGGAGTAACTTACCCATTAATTGCAGATACAACTCGTAACTTATCTACTGCTTTAGGTATTTTAGATATTGAATCTACAGAATATAACGAAGAATTAGACCAAGTGGTTATCGAAGGTTCAAACGTTACTTACCGTGCAACTTATTTAGTTGACGAAACAGGAAAAATTTTCCACGAAGCAGTTAACGACATGCCATTAGGCCGTAACGTAAACGAATTTTTACGTTTAATCGATGCGTATTCTCACGTTCAAACTCATGGAGAAGTTTGTCCTGCTAACTGGGAAGAAGGAAAAGAAGCAATGAATGCTGACAGAAATTCTACTGCTGAATATTTAGCTAAATTAAACTAATCTTTAAGTTTAACTTACAAAATCCAAATTCTTGACATTCATTAACTTGAATTTGGATTTTTTTTTTAAAATCATAAATCATGTTATTAGAATTAGACCAAGATAATTTACAAGAAATTGTAAACGGAAATAATAAAGTTGCTGTTCAATTTTCAGCTTCATGGTGTGGAAACTGCCGTATTATGAAACCGAAATTCAAAAAAATGTCAACTGAAAAAGAAGATATTACTTTTGTAATTGTTGATGCTGAGAAATTTCCAGAATCAAGAAAATTAGCTAATGTTTCTAACTTACCAACTTTCGCAACTTTCGTGGATGGTAAATTAGTAAACGAATCGCAAACAAACAAAGCTGAAGTTTTAGCTGAATTAGTTAACGAAATAGCTTAATCGATTATGAAATTACCTATCATCAAACATTTAACTCAATTTATTGAGGAAAACGACCAAGATTACGTCAACGAAACCATTGAAGTTTTAGAAGCTTTATGCGAAGTTCCATCATTGAAAGATGAAGAATTAGATGTTATTGCTGAATTAATTTCAAATATGTATGGTGCGGTTGAAGTTGATAAAATGGTTAAGGCAGGAATGCCTAAAAAAGAAGCTTTAAACACTTTCATGCAACGTGTTTTAGGTTCTATTGACAAATAACATTCAACAAACAACAAATATTTATTTCTAAAAGTGTCTTTGATTTATCAAGGACACTTTTTTTGTTAACTTATGAAAATAAAAATATATTTCTTAGGTTATTTTCCTTATTTTTGAAAGTTAAAAAATATACATTATGGCAACAGTTACTTTAAAAGGAAATACTTTAAACACAATTGGAAATCTTCCTCAAAATCAATCAAAAGCAGAAAATATCGAATTGGTTAAAACTGATTTATCTGCCTTAAACCTAACTGATTACCTAGGTAAAAAAGTAGTTTTAAATATTTTTCCAAGTGTTGACACTGGAGTTTGTGCACAATCGGTTCGTCAGTTTAATAAAGATTTAAGCAGTTTAGAAAACACTGTGGTAATTTGTATTTCTAAAGATTTACCATTCGCTCAAAATCGTTTTTGTGCCGCTGAAGGTTTAGACAATGTAATTATGGCTTCTGACTATAGAACTGATTTTGGAAAAGTTTATGGAGTTCAAATGATCGATGGTCCATTAAAAGGATTGTTAGCAAGAGCGGTTGTTGTTTTAAATGAAGAAGGAACAATTGTTTACTCAGAATTAGTTCCAGAAATTACAATAGAACCAAATTACGAAGCCGCAATTCAAGCTATAAAATAATGTTACCAAAAAATCAATCATTTGTTTCAGGAAGAATTGCAAGTATTAAATATGCTTTTATTGGATTTAAAAAACTTGCAACTACCGAACATTCAATTATTTCACAATTAATCGGATTATTTATAGTTAGTTGTGCTGGTTTTTATTTTAAAATTTCAGCAACAGAATGGATGATTCAAACTTTAGCCTTTTTCTTAGTATTAAGTATTGAAGGATTAAATACAGCAGTTGAGAAAATTGCTGATTTTATTCATCCGGAATTTCACAAAAAAATCGGAGAAATTAAAGACATTGCAGCTGGTGCTGTAACATTTGCAGCACTTGGTACATTGATAATCCTTACAATTATTTATTTACCAAAATTTAATATATTTTAATGGCAAACAATAATAAAAAGAATACAAAACAAAATACAGCTAAGTCAAAAACAGAAACAAAAAAAGCAACAAACGGCAATCGAATTATATTTTTGATTGCTACTATTTTTCTATTCACAGGTATTGCCTTGTTGCTGAGTTTTATTTCCTATTTCACAACAGGAAATTACGACCAAAGCGTAGTTGATTTAATTGGAGATAGTAACATTAAAGCAGATAATTGGCTTGGAAAACTTGGTGCTTTCTTAGCAGATTTTTTTATTAATGATGGTTTCGGAATCGCTTCGTTTCTTTTTGTAAAAATTTCGTTAAGTATTTCTGCTTATTTTGTTTTTAAATTTCCTGCTTCAAAATTAAGAGGTATCATTTTTTGGGATTTTTTCGCAATAATTATTTTGTCTGTTTCATTAGGTCATTTCAGTAAAAATCATTTGTATCTAGGTGGAAATGTTGGTTTTGAAATGAATGATTATATCCAAAGTTATTTAGGTAATTTAGGAACAACTTTATTGATTGTATTTTTCATTTTATTCTTTTTACTTTTTAGAATCAAAATGTCACCTGAACGTTTTACAAATATCGTTAAAGGTGCAAAAAGTAGCTTAGATGAAAACATTGCTAAAGCTGAAGAATTAATTAAAAACAATGAGGCAGAAAAAACTGAAACAACAGTAACTCCTACTCCAACACAAAATACAAATTCTTCTGTTAACGCATCTTTTAATCAAAACAAATCAGTAGAATCATTTAAAGAAGAAGAAAGTAAATCCGAAGTGATTTTTAACAATCAAAATCATCAATTAACTTCAGATAGAAAAACAAATCAAGGACCAGAACTTTCAACTATTCATTCAATTGATAGCACGAATTCTTTTGATTTAAAAACAGATACAATTCCAAAACAAATAGAAATTCCGTTAGAATCTACTGAAGAATTTATTATTGAAAAAGTAGAAGAAGAATTAACTATTGAAGAGAATCTAGCTAATAAATTAGTTGCAGATTTTGGAGAATTTGATCCGACTTTAGAACTTTCTAAATTCCAATTTCCATCACCGGAATTATTAATAGAACACGCAACGAAAGGAATCACAATCAACCAAGCAGAACTTGAAGAAAACAAAAACCGTATTGTTGAAACTTTAAACAATTACAAAATTGGTATTGCACAAATTAAAGCAACCGTTGGTCCAACTGTAACTTTATATGAAATTGTTCCAGATGCAGGAATTCGTATTTCTAAAATTAAAAGTTTAGAAGACGATATTGCACTTTCGTTAGCCGCATTAGGAATTCGTATCATCGCTCCTATTCCTGGAAAAGGAACTATTGGAATTGAAGTTCCGAATACAAATCCAACAACGGTTTCGATGCGTAGTTTAATTTCTTCACCGAAATTTCAGAATGCAGAAATGGAACTTCCAATTGCTTTAGGAAAAACCATTTCTAACGAAACTTTTGTATTTGATTTAGCAAAGATGCCTCACTTACTGATGGCTGGTGCAACAGGTCAAGGAAAATCGGTTGGATTAAATGCCGTTCTAACTTCATTATTATACAAGAAGCATCCAGCTGAAGTTAAATTTGTTTTAGTTGATCCGAAAAAAGTTGAATTAACATTGTTCAATAAAATCGAACGTCATTATTTGGCAAAACTTCCAGATACAGACGAAGCAATTATTACAGATAATACTAAAGTAATTAATACATTAAACTCACTTTGTATTGAAATGGACAATAGATATTCTTTATTAAAAGATGCTATGGTTCGTAACATTAAAGAATATAACGAAAAGTTTAAACAAAGAAAATTGAATCCAGAAAACGGACATAAATTTTTACCTTATATTATTTTGGTTGTCGATGAGTTTGCTGATTTGATTATGACAGCAGGTAAAGAAGTTGAAACTCCGATTGCTCGTTTAGCTCAGTTGGCTCGTGCTATTGGAATTCATTTAATCATTGCAACTCAACGTCCATCGGTAAACGTAATTACAGGTATTATTAAAGCCAATTTCCCTGCGAGAATTGCTTTTAGAGTAAGTTCTAAAATTGATTCAAGAACCATTTTGGATGGTCCAGGTGCAGATCAATTAATTGGTCGTGGAGATTTACTTTTCACTCAAGGAAATGATACCATTCGTGTACAATGTGGATTTGTTGACACGCCAGAAGTTGAAAAAATAACAGAATTCATTGGTTCACAAAAAGGATATCCTGATGCGTATTTATTACCAGAATATGTAGGTGAAGAAAGTGGCACAAGTCTTGATATTGATATTGCCGACCGAGATGTGATGTTTAGAGAAGCCGCAGAAATTATTGTAACTGCACAACAAGGTTCTGCCTCTTTATTACAACGTAAATTAAAATTAGGTTACAACAGAGCTGGAAGAATAATCGACCAATTAGAAGCTGCAGGAATTGTAGGTCCATTTGAAGGAAGTAAAGCTCGTTCTGTTAACATTACCGATTTAGCATCTTTGGATCATTTCCTAAACAATGAAAAAAATTAAATCAATGAAAAAAATAGTAGCCCTTATAGTAGTTTGTTTTATTTCAATTACAAATTCACAAGCTCAAAATGCCGATAAAGCAAAAGCATTATTAAATGAAGTAACGACAAAAGTTAAATCATATAACAATATTGCAATTGATTTCGATGTAAATATTAACGGTCAAAACAGCAAAGGAAATATTACTTTAAGTGGAGATAAATACATCCTAAATTATATGGGAATCACACGATTGTTTGACGGTTCAAAAGTTTACACAATCAATCCAGAAGATGAAGAAGTTACGATCCAAAATCCTAAAAAAACAGGAGACGAATCATTAACTCCTTCAAAATTATTAACCTTTTTTAATTCAGGATATTCTTTTTCATGGGATATTTCTCAAAATATAAATGGGAGAACAATTCAATATATTAAGCTAAAACCAACTGGAAAATCTGACGTTAAAGAAATCTTATTGGGAATTGATAGTAAAACCAAACATATTTATAATAAAATTGATGTTTACAAAAATGGTTCGAAATCAACATTAACAGTAAAATCATTCAAAACAAATCAAACTTTATCAAAAAATCATTTTACCTTTACCGAATCAAAGTATCCAAAATATTACATCAACAAAATAGATTAAATAAAGGGTGAAAATTCTTGATAGATATATTCTAACAACATTTATAAAAACATTTTTATCGGTATTTGCGATATTGTATTTTATATTCGTTTTACAAGGCGTCTGGGTCTTTATCGCTGAATTAGCAGGTAAAGACTTAGACGTTCTTACTATTGTAAAATTCTTATTTTACTATTCTCCAAAGATGATTCCGATGGTTTTACCACTTTCGGTATTGCTGGCTTCAATCATGACTTTCGGAGATTTCTCTGAGAATTATGAATTTGCGGCAATGAAATCAGCAGGAATTTCACTTCAACGTGCGATGCGTTCGTTGATTATTTTCATTTTAATTTTAGCAGGAATTTCGTTTTGGTTTGTAAATGATGTTGCACCAAAATCTGAATATAAATTTGTGAATCTTCGAAAGGATATTTTACAAACAAAACCTGCAATGGCAATTACAGCAGGACAATTTAACGATCTTGGAAATATCAACATCAAAGTCGATGAAAAATCTGGTGATCGTGGACAACATCTAAAAAATGTTACGATGCACATCAAATCGAATTCAAATTTCGAAAACAACACGGTTATCAAAGCTGAAAATGGCGAATTAGAAACCGAAGATGGTTCTAGTATTTTACAGCTTCATCTTTTTAATGGTAATTATTATGAAGATGTTTCTCCTTCAAAAAATAATAATGCGTCACAAAACAAACTTCCGTTTGTAAAAACATATTTTAAAAAATATACCATAAACATCGATTTATCAGAATTTGACAAGTCCGATGAAGAAAAAATTGAGATAGCAAATACCGCTTCAATGATGAGTGTAAATCAGTTGAATTACACAATCGATTCATTAAATAACAACTTTAAAGACGAAAACAAATCTAACCTTGATAATCTTGAACTTCGAGTAAACTCGCAATTAAGTAATCAGATGAAAACTAAGAAAGATTCGGTTAGTCAAAACAATTCTGATGTTATAAAACTAGTAGATAATCAATCTCGAAACACAAAAATTCAAATTTACAGATTAGCTTCGTCAAATGTTGAAAGTATATTTTTTACCTTAAAAAATAATGAACAAGCGATGTTTGAAAAACAAAAAAACATTAACAGACATTATATTTCATTTTACGAAAAGTTTGTTGTTGCTTTTTCATGTTTATTGATGTTTTTCATTGGTGCTCCGCTTGGTGCAATTATCAGAAAAGGTGGTTTGGGATTACCAATGGTTTTTGCAGTTTTAATATTTATTACTTATCATTTCATTAATACATTTGGAAGAAAATTAGCACAAGAAAATGGAATTGATCCTGCACTTGGCGCTTGGCTTTCTACATTGGTTTTATTACCATTAGCAATAAGCTTTACTTCAAAAGCAACAAAAGACCGAGGCATAAATAGTTTCGATAATATCATATATTCAGTTAAAGAATTTTTCAAGAAAATATTCAATAAAAAACAACATAAAGATGTCAAACATACAACTAAACACAATTGAAGAAGCAATTGAAGATATTCGTCAAGGAAAAGTAATCATTGTGGTTGATGACGAAGATCGTGAAAATGAAGGTGATTTTTTAGCAGCAGCTGATAAAGTAACACCTGAAATGATTAATTTCATGGCAACGCACGGAAGAGGTTTAATCTGTGCTCCTGTTACAGAAAAAAGAGCAAAGGAACTAAACTTAACTCCGATGGTTTCTAACAATACAGTTTTACACGAAACCGCATTTACTGTTTCTGTGGATTTAATTGGTAAAGGATGTACAACCGGTATTTCTGCACAAGATCGCTCTAAAACTGTTGAAGCATTAGTTGATGATGAAACAAAAGCATCTGATTTAGGTCGTCCTGGACATATATTCCCATTAATAGCTAAAGAAGGTGGTGTTTTAAGAAGAACTGGTCATACAGAAGCTGCAATTGATTTTGCTCGTTTAGCTGGGTTTAAACCAGCTGGAGTAATTTGCGAAATCTTAAACGAAGATGGAACAATGGCTCGTCTACCTGAATTAGTTGATGTTGCAAAACAATTTAATTTAAAACTAGTTTCGATTGAAGACTTAGTTGCATATCGAATGAAACATGATAGTTTGATTCAGAAAAAAGAAGATTTCGAAATCAATACAAAATTCGGACAATATAGATTAAGAGCTTATTTACAAGTTACAAACAAGCAAGTTCACATTGCACTTACTAAAGGAGTTTGGAATAACGGAGATGCTATCTTAACACGTATAAATTCTACTCAAATCAACAATGATATCTTAGAAACGTTAACTAACAATAACGAAGAAAAGTTGAATAAAATGTTTAAAGCAATTGACAAAGAAGGTCGTGGAGCAATTGTATTTATCAATCAAGATAATTCAAATTTAAACCTTTTGAATCGTTTGGCTGAATTAAAATCGAACCAATCAGAAACTGAAGTAACAAAAGCACCAAAAGTGGTTATGGATGCAAAAGATTTTGGAATTGGAGCTCAGATTTTACACGATATTAATATTTCTAAAATCAAATTAATGTCAAATTCTGGTGAAACCAAACGCGTTGGAATGATTGGATATGGATTAGAAATTACGGATTACGTTAATTTTTAGTACGTTATAAAAACTTAAAAATTTATTTAAAAAAATATCCGAAAAACCCTTGTAAATATTGAAAAACCTACTATATTTGCACTCGTAATAATGAAACAAACATCATCATTACAGACCAAGGAGAAATGGCAGAGTGGTCGAATGCGGCAGTCTTGAAAACTGTTGA